>Ga0181377_1000063_pt1 | contig 42817 bp, 25 predicted proteins | sample LowvirmetaG_9_FD_130160 | JGI IMG/M metagenome (GOLD analysis project Ga0181377, IMG submission 130160) | Marine viral communities from the Subarctic Pacific Ocean - Lowphox_13 viral metaG | ecosystem: Environmental > Aquatic > Marine > Oceanic | place: Subarctic Pacific Ocean | collected...
AGAGATCTTGGACGATGCCTGCGACAGACTCCACGCCACGATCTCAGAAATCTATGCTGCCAGCGTTGACGGGTTCGGCACCCCACGACAGATTCTGGAACGTGCGATGAAACTCGATGAATTCCAGTTAACAGAAATCATCTGTGATTCTATGCCAGATGATATCACTCTAGAAGATCTGGCAGATGTAAGCGAGAGCAAACTTTATCGGATGTGCCATCATGAACTAGTTGCTGCTGTTTGATACTTAGTGCAGGGGGGTTGACATCAGTTAGTCCCTCTGCTATTATACAGTGAAACGACAGTGTTTTAAGGGGCGGCGTTGTTGCGTTATGGGGGGGCGTGATAAAAACGTCTAACTACCCTAACCTACAGAGGTGACAAATCGACCTATAGATAACAAAAGCAAAAAAAAATTTCCCGTGGCCAAAAACGCCCCTATAAGTTTTTTTGTTAATACTACAAATTCATCAAAGGAGATATGACTGATAAGATCTACCACATCTATGCAAAGAATGAATGCTTATATAATAATTTAAGTGAAACACAATTTAATAAAACATGGAATACCCTCAAGGGGATAGTTGGTCTAATGCAGACTGATTACCAACTTGAGGATTTGTCGTATGAGGAATGCAATCCTTCTTCTATGGATAAGCAAGAACAATCATACTGAAAGTAAAGGACAGTAAGTCTGATATTGACACATACTACATACTACGATAGAATTGAACTGAAGGTTATTCAAAACTATGGCTAAAGGATTTAAAGTAAAGACTGTGGCACCAAAGCAAAAAGCGCCTGAGTGGGACATCGATGCGATCAAAGAGAGAATGCGTGGTAAGGCAATTGTATTCTGTCTTCCTGGTCGTGGATGCTCTTATATCTTTCTGAAGAACTTTGTACAACTGTGCTTTGATATGGTACAGAACGGTATGAGTATTCAGATTAGTCAAGATTATTCTTCTATGGTGAACTTTGCCCGTTGTAAAGTATTGGGTGCAAATGTTCTCCGTGGATCTAAGCAAGTACCATGGGATGGTAAATTAACATATGATTATCAGTTATGGATTGATAGTGATATTGTATTTGACACGACCAAGTTCTGGCAACTTTGTGATTTAGCTCTGAGTGAAGACGGTACAGAGCGTGAGATTGTTGGTGGATGGTATGCCACAGAAGATGGACACACAACCTCTGTCGCACACTGGTTGGAAGAGGATGATTTCCGTAAGAATGGTGGAGTGATGAATCACGAGACTGTCGAATCCATCAGTAAGCGTAAGAAGCCTTTTACTGTTGATTATACAGGATTTGGATGGGTATTGATTAAGAATGGAGTCTTTGAGAATTTAGAGTATCCATGGTTTGCTCCTAAGATGCAAGTCTTTGAGTCTGGTGAAGTACAAGACATGTGTGGTGAGGATGTCTCATTCTGTCTTGATGCAAAGGATGAGGGATTTGAAATCTGGTGCGATCCTCGGATTCGTGTTGGTCATGAAAAAACTCGTGTCATCTAAGGTTCGTTTCGATATACTTTATGCGGGAGAGAAAATTCATCGAAATCTCTCGCACGAAGCGTGTCTCGATATCATGCAAGATCTTGCTGAAAGATACTATGAAAGTCCTTCAGAAGGGAAGGATATGTTTGATGCTAATTTAATCTCAATGGAGGAATGTACAAATGGCTAGAATGTTCAGTGGTAGTGGTGGCGAATTTCAAAAGGCACCACCGAAAAAAACTCGTCAAGGACGATCGGTAAACACTAAGTTGGCCCCGTCCTCTCGCAATGGTAAAAAGAAACCATATCGTGGACAAGGACGTGGTTAAATAAGTAAAGATATATTAATTCATAATGGCTGCTTTAATTTGTAACCTTCCCTCGGTTGAGGTATGGGTTCGTAAAGAATATCTCACCGATCATCAAAGTGGTCATGGTGAATTTGTAAAAGGCGTCTGGGTATCGGCAAAGTCGATTCCTGGGCGTGCTTTTTATTTTGAGACATACTTACCAGAGTATGCGGCAATGTATGATAAACTGCCAATTAGTGCATTTGTTTCAGAGCCTAAGACTCCTGATCCTGATATGGATCTACCTAACCTACAGTTTTGGAACTGTATGGACTATGGCGTAGTTGCCGTTCAGAAGCAGTTTATCGGTTCAATGGACTATGAACTGTATACAAGGGATTTCGGCATCCAGAAGGGCACCTACGTGTGTACTCTGGACAATTATCACCAGGATCCTGATGTTGTTGATTATGCTACAAGTGAAAATCCTGCTGAACACAAGTCATCAAACCTAATTGAACTAGATAATGGGCAGTATGCTCTCTATCCAAATAATAGAATACGCATTTACGATAATAGTTTGACTCCTGTTGATCCTAAAATGCCTGATTTTAAGGTTTCAACAGAATATTACAGTGTTGAAAACGGTTATGAACGACTTGGCATGGGTCGTGAGGACGAATATTTCTGGAAAACTGCAAAAGAACGTGAAAATTCACCCGAAAAAGAGGAAAATGGCTCCGAGTAACGACTTTTTAGACAATTTAGGTAATGACCAGCACCAAAAAATGCTTCGTGAGATCGCAAATGATGACCTAACACCTAAAAAACACAATTTTAAGGTGCAAAAAGAGATTCATGAGAAGATTCACAATGATGATGACCATGATTATGGTACAGAGCCTACAGTATTAACCGAATTTTAGTGAATAAATAACTAATAATTGCTAGGTTCTAGTGCCTTTAGAAAGGGTAAGTCAATCATTTAAAGATGTAAGTATGAGTTTTAAGGTTAACCCCTTAAACAATGATCTGGTTGCGCTTAAAAATACAAATGCGATTGCCCGTTCTGTTCGTAATATTATTTTAACGTCACCTGGAGAGAAATTTTTTAATCCAGACTTCGGTTCTAATGTCTCAAAACTACTTTTTGAGAATCTTGATGAGGTAACCGCTCTTGCAATTCGTGATGAAATCGAAACTGCAATCAATAATTATGAACCTAGAGTTTCATTAATCGATGTTGAGGTCACTCCCGACTTTGATAACAATTCTTTAGATACAAAAATCAAATATCGTATTGTTGGAGCGGATATTCCACCACAACAACTAGAGTTTGTATTATTACCGACAAGATAAATGCCTCTTTTAAATTTTTCAAATCTGGATTTTGACCAGATTAAGACTACTCTTATTGATTATCTAAGGTCTAACTCAGATTTTACTGATTATGACTTTGAGGGATCTAATCTGTCAACGATTATCGACGTATTAGCATATAACACCTACATCACCTCTTATAATGCCAATATGGTATCTAATGAGGTGTTCATTGATAGCGCCACCTTGAGGGAGAACGTCGTGGCGCTGGCGAGGAATATAGGATACGTACCAAGGTCTAAGAAATCATCTAGAGTTTCTATTGATTTCTTTGTAGACGTATCAAATATCAATCCTGCACCAGCAACAGTTGTATTAAAGAAAGGGCCTGTAGCGAGCACAGGTGGACAATTCAATCAACAATCATTTATCTTTGGAATTACCGCAGATAAGACGGTTAATGTTGTTGATGGTATTGCTTCTTTTGACGAATTAGAGGTTTACGAAGGAACAGTGGTCTCTCAGACGTTTACATCAAACAGTAGAGACAAAGATCAAAGATTTATTCTCTCAAATAATGGAATTGACCTTGATACATTAATGGTTAGTATCAAACCATCAGCATCATCTTCAGTAAGTCTTAAATATTCTCGTCAAGATAATCTTTTTGACTCAGGAACAGGTTCTGCCATTAATGGAAACTCAAGAATCTATTATATTCAGGAAATTGAAGATGAGCAATATGAAATCATCTTTGGTGATGGTGTTTTTGGTAAAAAACTCGAAGATGGCAACGTTGTAGAGGTTTCTTACGTTAGAACTTCTGGAGAATCTGCTAATGGTGTTAGTAGTTTTGCTTTTAGTGGTAGATTAGCGTATACAAAGGGAAGCATAGAATATAATATCACTAGTGGGATATCTTTAATTGGTTCTGTACTGCCATCAAGTGGTGGAGAACCAATTGAGAGCGTAGATTCTGTTAAAAAGTACGCACCGCAGATTTATGCCACTCAAAACAGAGCACTAACTGCTAATGATTATGAGATTTTGATTCCGAACAAAGTTTATCCTGAGGCTGAGTCTATTTCGGTCTATGGTGGAGAAGATTTGATTCCACCACAGTATGGAAAAGTCTTTATTAGCATAAAACCAAGAAATGGCGACTTTATTCCCAATTCTATCAAAGAAAATATAAAAAGAGATCTTAGAAAATACTCCGTTGCTGGAATTGTGCCCGAAATTCTAGACCTCAAGTATCTTTATGTCGAAACCAACAGTAAAATATACTATAACACAAATTTAGCACCAAATGCGAGTTTTGTTGCTTCTAAAATTCAAGACAATATCACAAAGTACTCCGAATCATCTGAATTAAATAGATACGGAGCAAGATTTAAATATAGTCAATTTTTGAAGACTATTGATCAAAGTCATGCATCAGTAACCTCTAATATCACAACTCTTCAAATCAGAAGAGACTTGAGGTTAGCACTTAATACCTTTGCTGAATATGCAATCGACTTTGGAAATCCATTCTTTGTTGAGTCTATGAATGGTTACAACATAAAATCCTCTTCTTTTAAGGTGATAGATATTACAGAAGATGTTTATCTTAGTGATCTACCTAATTCAGACAAAAAGACAGGAACAATTAATTTATTCTCTCTTGCAACCCCTGATTCAGTAACACCTATTCTAAGAAGAAGAAATGTTGGTAGTGTTAATTACGAAAAAGGTCGTATTACACTAAATCCAATCAAAATTACTTCTGGAAAAACTAAACAAAGTCAACAGGTCTTAGAAATATCAGCAACTCCTCTATCAAATGATATTATCGGTCTTCAAGATCTTTATTTACAACTTGATAAGAGTTCTGTTGAAATGATTGTTGATCAAATTAGTTCTGGTTCAGATCCATCAGGTTCAAATTATACCGTCAGCCCAAGTTATACCAACGGAAGCATAGTAAGATAAAAACAAAATGACAGAAAAAAGAGTACAACTTAGTCAAGTCATTAAGAGCCAATTACCCTCTTATGTAAAAGAGGATTTTCCTCTAATCGGTGAATTTTTATCTCAATACTACTCTGGTCAAGAATATCAGGGTGGACCACTTGATTTGATTCAAAATATTGATTCTTACATCAAATTAATCTCAAATGGTAATGTTGTAAAATCAACAACTCTTACATATAACCTTGATGCGTTTAGAAGTGGAGACATATACGTTCAGAATACTGATGGATTTCCTGATACAAATGGTTTACTCAAAATTGAAGATGAAATCATCTTTTACGAAAGTAAGACAGATGTTACGTTTGTATCTTGCACCAGAGGTTTTAGTGGAGTAACTTCTTTTGAAAATGGTGATGACCCAGAGAATTTGGTTTTTTCTGCAACAGAATCTAATATTCATGAGGTAGAAACTGTTGTAGAAAATTTAAATGTTTTATTTTTAGAAGAATTTCTTAAAAAAATTAAGGTTCAACTTTTAAGTGGTCTTGAAGAGAAAGATTTATATTCTGAACTTGATCAAGTTCAATTTATAAGGAATTCAAAGGATTTTTATTCATCTAGAGGAACTGACGAATCCTTTAAAATCCTATTCAAAGCATTGTATGGCGAAAACGCAGAAATAATTCGTCCTATTGACTATGTTATTAGTCCATCAAACGCTAATTTTAGAAAAAGTAGAGATTTAGTTGTTGAGCCATTATTTGGTGATCCAACTGAACTGTTGAATAGAACTTTATTTCAAGATACCTTTGAAAATATTGAAAAAGCTTATGCTCCAGTCTCTCATGTTGAAAAAATATTCTCTGGAGTCAGCACAGATTCAACATATTATAAAATTAGCATCGATAGTTCCTTAAATCAAAATGATGGATCTACTGAACTTCTTTATGGCAATTTTTCCTTACATGCGAAAACATATATTATAGGAAATATTGGGGTTGGTCAATCATATTTGGATGTTGATTCCACAGTTGGATTTCCAAAATCTGGAACTTTAACATTTAATTATAAAAATGGAACAACTGGAATTTGTACATATTCGGAAAAAACTAATACTCAATTTTTAGGAATTAATACCACTGGTATAACTAATGATATTTCTGATGGATCCTTCATAGATCAAAACACTTATGCATATACATCTGATGATGATGTTGTAGATGGTATTCGTGTAAAAATTAGATCTGTTTTAAATGATGTTAAAATACCTCCTCAAACTTACTATCAGAAAAAAGGATCTAAGGTAAAAATTAAATCTTTAGGAAAAGTTGCGAAAGATATCAAGTCCAATAATTGGATTTTTAATACGGCTCAATTCTATGATGTAAAATCTCTGACATTGATTGATGCAACTAACAATACGTATCGACTTGTAACAAAAGATCCGCATATTTTAAGAATAGGAGACAAGTTAAATTTAACTGATATATTTGCTACTACCTTAGCAAATGATTTTGTGATCACTGATATTTTCAGTGAAACTGCTTGCATTTTTAGAGGAACTGGAATCACTAATACTAGTGACATTAAAAAAGTAACTAGAAAAATTACTAAAATTGATTCGGATCTTCACTCAGATTTAAATATATTAACAGCCAATGTTCAGAATGTATATTTAAAACCAGACCTTGGTACAGTTAATGGGAAAACTTATTATGGTCCATATCATGAACACCCAGAAACTGGTGTTCGGATGGTTGGTGCAAAACACACTTCAACTCCCCATGACATAATTATTGATGATCCAAATTCATCTAAAGTTTTAGTATCTTCGTCATCACTACCATCAACTACCAATGTCAAATTAAATCCAAACGTTGAGCAATATACTTTTGGTGGTGTGTTTATATCTGATAGTGAAGATGTAAAAATCACAAGTGGTGTTGATCATAATTTCTATACTGGTGATGCTGTTTACTATGAGCCAGAAAAAGTAACTTTTAATAGAGTCAACACTGGAGGTCAAACAGTTCAACAAAGTTATATTGTAAGTGAATTGTTTGCTGAGGGAATTTATTTTGTAAAAAGAGTAGATGCAAACACTGTAAAATTAGCAAAAAGTAGATCGAATATCTACAATGGCATTTTTGTTAAAGTTGTTGGTGGGGGATTAGATACTATAACCATCTCTCAAAACAATATTCAAAAACTTGAGTACTACAACGAAAAAATAAAAGCACAAAAAATACTTAGAGAAATTAAGCATCCAGAAACTGATGGAAAGGTTCATGAAACTCAGTCTGGATACACTGGAATTTTAGTTAATGGTGTTGAGGTTTTAAATTATAAGTCTGACGATTATTGCTACTATGGATCTATAGATTCTATTCAGGTTACTAATGGTGGTGAGGATTATGATGTAATTAATCCACCTGCTTTAGGAATCACAGATTCTGTTGGATCTGCTGCTACAGGATTCTGTCATGTAGAGGGAAGTGTAAAAGAAATAAAAGTTTTTGATAAAGGGTTTGACTACTTAGATACACCGATAGTTAAAATCAGTGGTGGTAATGGTAGTGGTGCGACTGCAGAAGCAAAATTAACAACTGTTCCCCATGAAGTGTCTTTTGATGCTTCTGGAATAGGATCGGCAAGGATTGGAGTTGATACATCTACAATCGGATTTACCACGTCTCACAAGTTTAGAACAGGTGAGAGAGTTGTATACAAGACCTTCGGTAAGAAGGCATTGGTTGGTCTAGCTTCTGATTCATCATACTATGTGAATGTGAAGGATAATTACACCATCACACTTCACAAAAATATTGATGACGCTTCTGTTGGATTGAGCACCATCGGATTCACTGATTTTGGTGAAGGTATTCAATCTTTAAATTCTTATAATGGCAAATCTATTGTAAAAACTGTTGCCGTAATAAACCCTGGATCTGGATATCAAAATAAAAAGACATCATGCGTTGCATCTGGAATTGATACATCTTTAAATCTCGTTAGTATTAAGAACCATGGTTATCAAAGTGGAGAGATTTTAAAATATACCGTAGATGGAACGACTGTAGGTGGATTGACAAATTCCTCAGAATATTATGTTACTAAGTTAAATAATGACCAATTTAAATTATCCGCTGTTGGTGTAGGAACAACTCAATCTGACTTCTTCTACAATACGAAGCAATATCAGGATTTTAGTTCTATCGGTGTAGGAACTCATACTTTCAATTATCAGGATATTACTGTCACCATAGACGGTAGAATTGGAATATCCTCTATTGAAGGAAAAACCTTTGATGCAGTTCTTAAACCAATAATTAGAGGGCCCGTAACATCCATACACCTATCTAACAATGGTGTGGGTTATGGTTCTTCAGACATACTTAATTTTGAAAGATTTCCCTTAATTAATCTAAACACTGGTAGAGGAGCTGTAATATCACCAGTTGTTATTAATGGAAGAATAGTAGATGCCATTGTTAGTGCTGGTGGAACAGACTACAACTCAACACCAGAGATAAAAATTACCGGAATTGGCATCGGAGCTGAAATTGTCGCTGAAACTGATTCTACCGGTAAAATCATATCGGTTAACGTTACTAAATCTGGAGCTGGATATGGTTCTTCAACAACTTCTTTTGATGTAATCAAATCTGGAAAATTTGCAACCTTTAAGACAAGCATTCAATCTTGGAGAGTCAACTCATTTAGAAAAAACCTTGCGAACATAAAATCAGATGACGTTACTATATCCTCTCCAACGAACAAAGATTTAGGACTTCAGTGCTCGTACACTTATGCGCCAAGAGAACTTAGAAAAATCTTATACGCATCAAATTCAGATGGCACAGTTCTGTTTGGTAAGAAAGATTTAAGAATATTAAACAACACTGAAACAAATATTGATGCACACTCACCAATCATCGGATGGGCTTACGACGGTCACCCAATTTATGGTCCTTTTGGATTTGCAGAGGTATCAGGTGGTTCTATTGTACAATTAAAATCTGGATATACTACAAACTTAAAAACAGGAAGACCTCCCACAGGTGAATTTCCTCCTGAATTTTTTGTCGAGGACTTCCTTTTCTTAGATTATGATGATGATTCTTATCTTGATGAAAATAATGGAAGATTTTGTGTAACTCCGGAATATCCAAATGGAACTTACGCATATTTTGCAACTTTTGAATCTGTTCCATCATCTGACGGCGTATTTAAGAATTTCAAAAAACCAGTATTCCCATATTTGATTGGCGAAAACTTTAATTCAAAGCCAAATCCATTCAATACCCAAAAACAGTCAAATCAAGACGATTTTGATTTAAATAAAACCACTTGGATTAGAAATACTTATCCATATTCTATTTCTAATCGAAATAGTGGATATGTTTATACAAAAACTTCTTATAAAGACATAGATCAAGATTCGGTAATCAATTTTGTCAAAAAAGGTTCTGTTGACTCTTTAGGAATTTTGACAGGTGGTCAAAATTATAGAGTTAATGATAAAGTTGTTTTTAATAAAGAAATTGATAGTAGTTTTGTTGCTAATGCAAGAGTAGCAAAAGTTGCAGGACCTGGAATTTCAACAATAAGTGCAGTAACAACCAATTTAAGGAACGTTGAATTTTACTCCGCTAGTGGAGACTCTTTCTTAGGCATAAGCACGGTTTCTCATGGTCTTAACAATAATGACATCGTTCAAATAACAGGAATAACCACAAGTTCTTCATTACTGGATACATCAATCAAGGTCGGTGTCACCACAACTAAACTAGCACTCTCAAAAGCAGTTGATAATATTGGTGCTACTGGAATTGTAACTTATTTCTCTGTTATTGGTGGTTTAAATATCAAAGAAAATGATATTTTCAAAGTTGGTAATGAAAATGTTCGTATTCTTAATGTTGATAGAATTTCCTCTAGATTACGAGTTCTGAGACAAGAAAACTCTACAACTGGAACTTCACATACATCTACAACGGTCATTGAAGATCTTCCTAGAAAACTTTTCTTCTCTGCTGTTGGAGTCAACACTGCTTTTACCAATAAAATCAATTCAGAATATTATTTTAATCCTGCGGAGGCTGTTGGTCTTGCTCAAAGTGGAAGTACAGGTGTAGGAATCGGTACGACCTTAGGAATTGCAAACCCAGGTGCTGGTGCTACTCAAATATTTGTTCCTACTCAAGCAATATATTTCCCAAATCATAGATTGGAAACTGGAGACGTAGTAACTTATCAAACTAATACTGGATCTTCAATTGGTATCGCAACTAATTCTGTTGTTGGTAATGGAGTAACGAATCCTAACACTACCGCATTATCGTCACATTCGGAATTATTTGTTGCTAAATTGGGCATTGACTTTATCGGATTATCAACTGTCAAAGTTGGTCTTAGCACTCTTGGTAAGTTTGTTGGTTCTGCTTCATCAACATCTCACCAAGGTCTTGTATTTTTCCTTGGAATTGGAACAGGCGTTTATCATAGTCTAAAAACTGTTTATCCTAGAGTCATAAAAGGAACTGTTGAGAAAAATTCTGTAACAGTTTCTGCAGCAGGTAGTCATGGTTTAACTAATAATGATATTGTTTCTATTAATGTAAATCTTAGAAATACAGTAACTAAGAACCTAATTTACAATAAGGCAAACAGAAAAACAATTTCCACAGGGTTAGCCTTTACTACTGGCGGAATTACTACCAGCGTTGCTACGGGAAGTGCAGAAATACCAAATTCTATTTCTATATCTGATCATGGTCTCGTAACCGGTCAAAAAATAATACACATTTCTGATAATCCTGCTGAAGGATTAGAATCAGATAAAGAGTATTTTGCTTATGTAGTTGACAAAGATACTATTAGATTGACCTCGGATAAATTCCAAACTACTAAGTCTCTTCCAAATTTTGTTGGAATTGTATCTACATCCAACGGAGAAATTTTCCCAGTTAATCCTCCAATTAAACTTTATAAAAACTCTATTGTCAATTTTGACTTGTCAGACTCTACATTGTCTTACACTCAAAATGCAACCAGTTATGCTGCATTTGATTTAAAATTCTACTATGACAGTAATTTTGAACAAGAATATGTAAGTGCGGGATCTGTTAATGATGATGGTAAGTTTGATGTAAAGAAAACTGGAACTATTGGAGTTACTTCCGATGCAAAAGTTACCTTAAGAACAAAGCAAAATACACCTAGTGTTCTATATTACAAGTTAGATCCTGTTCTGGACCTTAATAATCCAGTTGTCAACAGAGAAATTGCCGTAGACAATAATTTAGAAAATGATTCCACACTTTTAATACAAAATAGTGTTTACAGTGGAAATCATGGGGTAATTGTAAATTCGGAAAATACTTTTAAATATGATGTCAATTCTGTTCCAGAAGCATCGTCATATACTTCTGCAACTGCTGTCATGTCGTTTGACACAAAATCAACAACGGCATATGGCCCAATCACTGAGGTTAAATTAACTGACAAGGGTGCTGGTTATACTGAGGTTCCTGGAATTACGACCGTTAGAACAACTTTAGGATCTGGTGCAATACTTGAACCAGGAAGTACAACAATTGGAAGAGTTGAAAAACTGACTGTAAAAAATATTGGATTTGATTATCCATCTGATTTAACTTTAAGACCTACAGCAAACTTCCCACAAACGCTTAAGATTGATCCTTTGACTGGGTTTGAATCAATTGGAGTTACATCTTTCGGAAGAGGATATAACACTGCACCAAGTTTAGTTGTTATTGATGGTAGAACTAAGAAAACAATTCCAGAAGTTAAACTTAAGTATGTTCTTGGACAAGATACTATTGATATTTTAGAAAATACCAACTCTCTGTCTGATACTGAACCCACCATTGTTCCTGTTGGAAATCCAAATGGTATTAGAGCTAAGAATTTTGTTTATAATTCCACAACTCAAGAAGTATCAGTAACTTTAAAAGATGCTTTCAGCACAAATGATACTTTCCCATTTGAGATTGGTGATAAAGTTTTGGTTGAAGGAACTAGTGTTGGTGTTGGTTCTACTGGACTTGGATTTAACTCAGAAAATTATGATTATGCGAGATTTGAAATTACTGAAGTATTCCAAAATCTAAGTTCAGTTGGTGTTGTAACCTTTAGTTTGGCTAACTATCTAAATGTTGGAGATGGAGAACCTGGTGTTCTTGATGCTGCCAATTCCACTGGAATTTTGGTTAGAGAAAGAGATTTTCCTCAATTTACATCTACACTTAAAACAAATACTTTCCAAAATGGTGAAGATGTTACAAATGTTGATGGTGATATCGCTGAGGTCTTTGAATGGGATATTGACAGCAAATATTTGGTCATAGAAAGTGCTAGCGATTTTGAAGTGGGTGAAACTGTCACTTCATTACAAACTGGCAATAAAGGAATAATCACAGAAAAAGTTTCTTTTGAAACTAGTTGCGATCTAGATTATTTCTCTATCGTAGATAATGGTTGGGAATATGAAAAAGGATTCCTGAATAAGGAATCTCAAAAAATCCATGACAACGAATACTATCAAAGTTTCTCATATTCAATCAAATCAAAAGTTGAATTTGATGATTGGAAAGATGTTGTATCCACAATCAATCATGCAGCCGGATTTAGAAAATATGGAAATCTGCAAATTGAATCTGCATTACCAACAGAGTCTTCAACAACGCTAAAACCCATCGCAGATCAAGAAATAACCAGGGTTATTGATCTTATTGGTTCAGAAAGTCTGAATTGTGTAGATAACTTTGATCTTGTCTCTGAGAATTTCTTAACAGGTAGTTCCAGAAATTATTCTGATGAAATTAATTTTGCTAGTAGACTCTTAACTGATTTTGCAGAATCAGTTGGCAATAGGGTTCTAGCAATTGATGATTTTAGTGACACCTTTAATAATAATCCAAGAACTACCCCATATGCTGAGGTCTTTAGACAAAGACTATCTGATGGTAGATCGCAAAGATTCATCGCTTATGTCCAAGACAGACTTTTTACTGGAGAGAGACAAATTTCCATAATTAATGGACTTCATGACATTGGTAGAGGATTCTCTGTTCTTAATCAATATGGCGAGATTGATACTGTATTAGACTTGGGCACTTTTGATTATGTTGTGGATGGTGCAGAGTCTGTCCTTAGATATTATCCAAATAAATTTGAAATCAATAACTACAATGTTATTCTTTTCTCTTACAACACCGATGCGAATACTTTAGGACTTGGAACCGAATCTGTTTCTGTGGGAAGCACGGTCATTGGCGAATCTGATGGATTTACTGGTGGTTTGGTTAGTATCGCATCCTCCGCAGTCGAAATCGCTGGCGGAGCAACTGCAAATATTGCAACTTTAGCTGGAATCGGAACTGATACAATTGGAGCAAGATCTGCAAAAGTTCTTGTCACGGTTGAGGGAAGTGATGGTAGTGTTGAATATGATGAAGTGACATTAGTTCACGATGGAACTAATGTCCAATTAATGGAATATGGTCAATTGACGATTCACTCTCTAGATGCATTCTCAAGTCAAGGAAATATTGGAACATTTGGTGCCTCTATCGCTAGTGACTCTACACTCACTCTAAATTACACTCCAGATGCAGGTATAACAACTGCAAGTGTCAATACAATAACTGTTGGATTAACTTCTGAAGGTTATACTGGTATTGGCACATATGAATTATCATATAGTTCAATTGAGGCCAAATCCACTTCTATTGGATCCACAACAATGCCAGTTGCAGTTGGTGTTGCAAGTTATAGTGACGCATATGATGCTGCGTATTGCTTTGTACAGGTATCTGATACCACTAATGGAAGATATGAGGTATCGGAAGTAATTATTATTGATGACTACAATGATCAGTCTCCAGAAACAGTTCATGTTGTGGAATATGGAAACACTCAGGTTGGATCGGGCGCTTTTGTTGGACTTGGCACAATCAATGCAAGGAGAGCGGGTGATGGATCAAATTATACTGAGGTAACTTTTACACCAGATGCTGGTGCTGATATTGAAGTTAAGACATACATGAATGCTCTAAGACCTGCGGAGAATTTATCAGTAACTCCTGGAGGTAGATTAGTAGGTGGAGAATCTCAAATTACATTTGGCGAAAATGCCACTATTGAGAATGGATTTAGTCTTTATGAAGGAACTTTGAATTCAATTAAGAGACAGTTTAATTTACAGCATAATTCATTAGACATCTTTAGAAGAAATATTAATGGTTCTTCCACAAATATTGTTGATCTGTCACAAAACACTCTCACAATCCCAAATCATTTCTTTGTTACTGGTGAAGAAGTGGTATATGCTCCTTCCACTGGAGTTGCAACTCATGCGATCGGTATTGCGAGAACAACATTTGTTGGTGTTGGTTCTACAACTCAATTACCATCATCTGTATTTGTAATTAAAGAAAGTGATAATAAAATTAAACTGGCAAGATCTGCAGAGGATGCTCTCAAGAGAATTGCAGTTCCTTTAGATCTAACTAGCGTCGGTGTTGGAACTTCGCATAGTTTCACTTCTAAGAATCAAAATCAAAAGGTTCTTGTCTCAATTGACAATGTTATTCAGTCTCCAGTTGCTGGAACCTCAGTAACTACCACTCTTGCTGATTCTGTCATTGTTGAAACAGATATTATAAAGTTTGCCGGAATTACCTCTTTCTTTGGTGCAGATTATGTAAGAGTTGGAGCTGCCGATACTGGTGAAATTATGAAGATCATGGGTGTTGGTATTGGAAGCACTAATGCAATTAGAGTTCAAAGAGCATGGATGGGAACCAATCTTGTTGGTCATTCAACTGGCGCACTGGTTACTAAAATTAGAGGCAATTACAATATTATTAACAACTATCTCAACTTTATTGAACCACCAAATGGCAAAAATCCAATTGGAACTGCAACTAACCCACCATCTGAAAGAGACTGGATTGGTATAACAACATCAGCAAGTTTCAATGGAAGAGTCTTCACAAGATCTGGCGTAGTTGGAGGTTCTGAAGAGACTTATGCTGATAATTATCTCTATGATGATATTTCTCAGAAATTTACTGGCCAGGATAAAAATTTCTCTTTAACTGTAAGTGGATCTAATGTAGTAGGAGTTGCCACAAACAATGCAATATTATTAATTAATAGCATATTCCAGGAACCAGCATCTAATGGAGATTATACTCTCACAGAAAGTGGTGGTATTTCTTCTGTAAGATTTACTGGAAGTGCAAGTTCGGTTTCTTATGATGTTAATAATGCAAACATTCCTGTGGGTGGCGTTATTGTTTCTGTTGGATCCTCTTCTGGATTTGGTTATCAACCACTTGTATCTGCAGGAGGAACGGCTATTGTTTCCGCTTCTGGAACAATCACATCAATTTCAATTGGAAATACTGGTTCTGGATATAGATCTGGAATACAGACTGTAAATGTTTCAATTCAAAGAGAAAGTTTAACTACTGCTGATATTGTTGCGATTGGTACTGCTGCAATTACTAATGGTCATATCACCGGAGTTGCTGTAACTGATAATAGAGTATTTTACATTCCTAGGGATATTTCAAATGTAGGATATACTTCTATCACAGGTATTACTACAATTACAACATCAACTGCACATGGATTAAGTGTTGGTAATGAAGTGGTCCTTTCAGGAATTGCATTTACTTGCGATTATGCACCCGGTGTTGGCATTCAAAGTGCAGTTTATAACAATGTTACAGGCATCATGACAGTTACCACTACAGGGGCACATGGCTTGTCTGTAACTGGGAAGAGTAGTGATGTTTTGTTGACTGGACTTGGATTTACATGTGCCCTTGGAGTTGGAATTCATACATATCCTAGAACAACAGATCCGGTTTATTGTGGAACTCAAGTAACTGGTGTTTCTAGTGCGACTCAATTTACAGTTAATGCTGGAATCTCTACCGTACCCACATTCTATGTTTCTGGTGGTATTGCACAACCAGCATTAATTGCACCTAGAGGAAATAATAATTCATCCAGCGGTCAAGATCCTGCTTTTGCTGGAACACCTGTTCTTACGGTTATCGATTCGACTAAATTTGAAGTTAATAGTGGTATTTCTACTAGACCTCACAATTATTCAAGATGTGGTAAAGTAAATCAACTACTTAAGGTGATTATTGACGCACCTTTAAGTTATGATAATATTCCACTTTCCTATGCTTCAGATTCTCCAGGAACTGGTGGAGCGCAAGCAAAGATTGACGTTGTAGTCGGTCAAGGATCTAGTGTAATTGAATTTAGTATATCCAATATGGGATATGGTTATGGTGTTAATCAAATACTGACACTCCCAGTCGGTGGAGCAACTGGTATTCCAACCACATCTTCCTCTGATTTTGAAGAATTTAAAATAACGATTCAAGAAACCAATGGTGACATATTTACAGCATGGTCTATTGGTCAACTTCAAGTTCTTGATGATTTCTCTAATCTTTTCAACGGAAATAGAAAAACATTCCCAATTACTTTGAATGGCAATTCGTTCTCTATTCAATCATCGCCAGGATCTTTAGTTAAGGTTCAAGATACTCTTCTTATATTCATTAATGATATTCTTCAAGTCCCAGTAGAGTCGTATTTCTTTGAGGGTGGTAGTAATTTAACTTTTGAGGAAGCTCCTAAAGTTGGAGATTTACTTAAAATTATATTCTATAGAGGAACTGGTGGTGCTGATGTTGTTGATAGGGAAATTATTGAAACTGTTAAAGTTGGTGATGATCTGACAATTGGTTATGATCGTGATCTCAAACAAACTCCACTAAACCTTAATCAAACTAAGTTTTTAGAAGAAGATACTCGTACATCTAGTGAAGTTACCTCTACAAGTTCTGTTGATACCAATCCATATGATGGACGTGGTTTGAGTGCTAACACTAGAATGAATAGACCAATTAAATGGTGTAGACAAACTGAAGACAGGATTGTTGGTGGTAAGGAAATTAGCAAGAATAGAGAACTCTATAATGCTAATATTTTCCCAACGACATATCTTCTCAAGTCTGTTGGTATTGGTTCAACAATCGTTAATGTTGACAATGTGAGACCATTCTTCAATGCTAAAAATGAAAATAAAGTCAGCACTGACTTCCAAAAAGATATTGTAATCATTGAGAAGTCAGAGAAAGTTTCTGCAGCCGCAACCGCAGTTGTAGGATCTGGAACCACAGTTACTTCAATTGTCATTTCTGAGGGTGGTAAAGGTTACACTAGTGCTCCTCTCGTTTCTATTCAAAATCCAGTTGGGCTAGGGACAACTCAAAGAGCAACAGCTACCGCAACAATTTCTAGTGGCACAGTAACCTCTATTTCTGTTGATACTGGTGGAGTTGGATATGCACAAACAACGCATCCTATCGTTCTTATTGGACCTCCAACATTCTTGACAGAAACAAATACCATTGATTCTTATTCTGGAGATTTTGGTATTATTACTGGTATCGGAACAACTTCACTCGCAGGAGTTGCTGTAACAGGTCTCGTACTTGATCTTGTTATTCCAGTTGATTCATTCCTTAGAGATTCCGCCATAACTCAACCATCTGCAATTACTGCTAGTGGGATTACTACAGGCGATCTCTTTACGATTAGAAATTCAAATGTTGGTCATGGTTTAACATCCCTAGATGCAAGTAACGGAGTTGTTGGTGTTGGTACAACATACATTGATGGGATCTTCAGAGTTTCTCATGTTACTACTGGTGTTACAACAGATACCCCAGGATTTGGTTCAACTACAGTAACTCAAGTTGTTGTGAGTGTAAATAGTTTGAATGGATTAACCGGTTTGGCGGCAAGTAGTTTCTACGGCGAATATAGTTGGGGTAAACTGATACTTACCGATAGAAGCAAAAACCAAGCATATACAGTGAATACCTCAAATGGTATTACTGGTATTGAGACTGGACCAGTTATCAACAGAACAAAATCCTTAAAAGTTAAAAGTTACTCCACGTAATTCCTACTAAATAAAGAAAAATCCACTAAAATGGCTGCAATTATAACTGATCAGATCAGAATATTGAATGCAAAGAATTTTGTAGCGGGTGTGACAACATCTGATAATTCTTATTATGCATTTGTTGGATTACCTAATCCTACAAGTATTCAATCAGATTGGGACGATGATCCCCCTGGGCCAACTGATAATTTTAGTTCATTGAACGATGTTTGGGATACAACCATCGCAATGAAGAAGATAACAAGTGAAGATATAAAACAGGTAGTAAGAAAACTCAATTGGTCATCTGGAACAACATTTGATTATTATAGACAAGACTATAGTATCACAAATGTTCCGTCCAACGCTAGCGGAACCGCTTTATATTCTGCAAATTACTTTATTGTTAATAGTGACTATCGAGTTTATATTTGCTTGGATAATGGAGAGAATCCAGAAAATCCAAGTGGTAGACCATCTCTTGATGAACCAACTTTCACTGATTTAGAGCCTAGGGCTGCTGGAACTAGTGGAGATGGATATATTTGGAAATATCTTTATACTATTAAACCATCAGAACTAATCAAGTTTGACTCCACAGACTTTATGCCCGTTCCCCTAGATTGGGAAACTAGTACTGAAAATGCTTCTGTCAGAGATAACGCCATCGATGGTAGTATTAAAACAGTAATCATTAAGAGTAGAGGAGTTGGATTAGGAACTGCAAATAGAACATATACCAGAGTGCCAATTAAGGGTGATGGAAGTGCCGCTGAGTGTACGGTTGTAGTTAATAATGATCAACAGGTTGATAGTGTAACTATTTCAAATCAAGGTAAAGATTACAGTTTTGGAAATGTAGATTTAGTTGCTGGTGGAGTACCAGTTGGAAGTACAATTCCATCTCTCGATGTTATTATTTCCCCTCCAGGCGGGCATGGAAAAGACATCTATAGAGAACTTGGTGCATCAAATGCACTTCTCTATGCCAGAATTGAAAATGATGATGAGAATCCAGATTTCATCACTGGTAATCAAATTGCAAGAATTGGAATTGTTAAAAATCCAAAGGCATACAATTCAACTTCTACGCTTTCATTATCAAAAGCAAGTGCCGTTTATGCGATTAGATTAACTGGTGCCGGTTATAGTTCGGCAACATTCACTGCAGACTCTTTAATTGAACAAACTGTTGGAACTGGCGTAACAGCAGTTGGAAAGATTATTAATTATGATCAAGTTACTGGTGTTTTAAAATATTGGCAGGATAGAACTCTTGCAGGATTTAATACAGTAGGAACTGCACAAACTGATCCAGTATACGGATACAATTTGACACGTTTTTCTTCAACTGTAACTGGAAATGGAAGTATTGAAATTGTTGGAACTACCTCTGGATTGAACATTGCAACTACTTTCAGCGGTCTATCAACCACTCTAAATAATAGAACATATTACCTTGGTCAATCATTTACGAATGGTTTGTCAAATCCAGAGGTTGCAAAATATTCTGGAGATATAATTTACGTTGACAACCGACCAGCTATTACCAGGTCTTCTAATCAAAAGGAAGATATTAAAGTTATACTGCAGTTTTAATAAACCATGGCCCAACAAATCAACCTCAACGTATCCCCATATTTTGACGATTTTGATTCGTCAAATGATTATTACAAGGTTCTTTTTAAGCCAGGTTATCCTGTTCAAGCGAGGGAGTTAACCGGTTTACAATCTATACTTCAAAACCAGATTGAAAAATTTGGCACCCACATGTTTAAAGATGGTGCCAAAGTTATTCCTGGAAACACAACCTTTGATACTGGATATTATGCTCTTGAGTTGAACGACACTCACTTGGGAGTTCCAATTGAAGCGTATCTTTCTCAACTGGTTGGGAAAAAAATAATTGGTCTTAGTTCTGGGGTTACTGCAGAGGTTGTAAACTTTATAACTGCGGATGAGAGTGAAAGAGGAAATCCTACAGTATATGTTTCATATCTATCAACAGGTGTTGATAATGTTCAAAGTGTGTTTTCTGATGGAGAACTTTTAACATCAGATTCAGACATAGTTTCTGGTCCTGAAAATAATATTTTTATACCTGCAGGAGAATCGATTGCATCAGCAATTTCAGAAATTGCAACTTCTGTTGGATGTGCATTTTCAATAGACAATGGAGTCTATTTTGTAAGAGGCACCTTTGCAAATGTAAGTGCTCAAACGTTAATTTTAAGTCAATATTCAAACACACCCTCATTAAGAATTGGTTTTAGAGTTTTAGAAGAAACTGTAAACTCTGATGAGGATGAATCTTTAACCGATAACTCAAAGGGTTTTAACAATTATGCAGCTCCTGGTGCAGATAGATTAAAAATTACCTGCTCATTATTTGCAAAAGATTTAGATGATTTGAATGATGCCAATTTTATTGAGTTAGTAAAAGTACAAGATGGTATTCTAAAAACTGATTATAATAGAAATACATCACAATATAATTTAATTGGCGATGAACTTGCAAAGAGAACATTTGCAGAATCTGGAGATTATACTGTAGTTCCCTTTGATGTTAATACGGTAGAGGCTTTAAATAACGGTATTGGAAATAATGGCATCTATCAGGAAGGTCAGAGAACTCCTGATGGATCTGTAGTAAGTGATGATATTGGTTTATATTCAATTTCGCCTGGTAGAGCGTTCGTAAAAGGATATGATGTAGAAACTATTTCAGATTCCTTAGTAGAATTTCCAAAACCAAGGTCTACTGCTAAGTTAACCAATCAGGCAGTAATCTATAATACTGGTGTAACTATTCGTGTTAATGGTGTTAGCGGATCTCCTCAAATTGGTGTAGGTAATACTTATATTGTAAGTTTAAGAGATAGAAGAGTTGGATCTACCAGATCTTCCTCCGCTGGATCTGAAATTGGTTTAGCAAGAATATATGACTTTGCTCTTGAGTCTGGATCATATGATGCTCAAAATGGAAATGTCAATCAATGGGATTTGTCCTTGTTTGATGTTCAGTTCCAAACAAATATTACTCTTAACGAGTCAACCACACTTTCTGTTCCATCATTCGTAAAAGGAAAATATAGTGGAGCGACTGCTTTCTTAAGAAGTGATGTTTCTAACAGCACCTCTATATCTGTATATGAGAAAAATGGTGACTTCTTGGTAAATGAACCATTTATCTTTAATGGTATTGAAGATTCTAGAGTTGCTATTGCAGTGACATCATTTGGAATGTCTGATGTAAAATCTGTTTATGGTGGTCCGGATATTTCTGTAGGACCTGGTGCAACGGGTGTTGGTCAAACATTTAATGCAGATCCAATTCAAAAAGTTGTTGTTGAAATTGGTCCTGCTAGAATTGCGGGAAGAGATCAAACAACTGGTCTTAGCTCAGTCACCAGCACAAATCCAAACTTCCCAGGTATTTTAAAAATTAATAGTCTGGTTAAATTCACTAATACTGCCGGAGCTGCCTCTACAACGACCACAGCAAGGGTTGTTAGTGTAGGATCGTCCAGTATTAATATAATTGGTGTTACCACGCTTCCAGGGACTGCTGATGGCACTATCCCTGCTATAGGAGCAGGTAATCTTCAAAACGTTAACGACTTTAAAATCGTTGCAACTCCTTTAGCAGACGCTAAAAATAATAGATTGTACACTGAGATGCCTAAGAGAAACATCTCTGATGTTGATCTTTCGGATGCTCAACTAATCATCAGAAAATCGTTTGACGTTATCATTACCACAGATGATCAACTTAATTCTGCTGTTACAACTGGAGATAACGAAACCTTCCTAGCATTTGATGAAGAAAGATATTCTCTTGTCAGAAATGATGGAACGATTGAAGTTCTTACATCTGATAAGATGGCATTCACTAGTGGCAATACCATTCTTCAGATTAATAACATCGGAACTGACTTGTCTGCCAACATGGAGGCAAAATTAATCACCACGATTAAGAAACTGAAACCAAAAGCAAAAATTAAGAGAAAGAATAGAGTAAACAATGTTGTTATTACCGCATCCAAGTTAAATGGATCTGGTATTGGAGCTACAACTCTAAATGATGGTTTGTCTTTTGGCACCTTCCCATTTGGAACCAGAGTACAAGACGAAAAGATTTCAATTAATAGTGGAGACGTTCTTGATGTATTAGGTATCTTTGAATCTTTTGACACTGCGGATCCAACGGCAACAAGAATGACATTAACGTCCATTTCTTCCGTTGCTGGAAAAACATCCGATTTAATCATTGGAGAAAGAATCACAGGAACAGATTCTGGTGCAGTTGCAATAGTTGCTGAGAGAGAAACTGATTCTAGAATTACTATTCTCTATCAGACTGATGATGTCTTTAGAGAGGGAGAATCTGTTAGATTTGCAGAATCAAACTTACAAGCAATTATTACCACATTAGATGATCCTAGTAAGGATGTATCTGCAAATTATACTTTCAATACTGGTCAGAAGGCAACGTTCTATGGTCATGGATTCTTAACAAGAAAACCAAACGTAAAAGAACCAAGCAAGAGATTAAAAATCTACTTTGAAAGTGGTTACTATGAATCATCTGATGATGGTGATATCACTACTAAAAATTCATATGATACTTTTGATTATGGTAGAGATATTCAAACCATTAACGGTAATAGAAACACTGACATTATTGATATCAGACCTAAAGTTTCAAATTATACTATTGCAGAATCAACCAGATCACCTCTTGAATTCTTAGGTAGAAGTTTTACCACATCAGGAAACTCAGCCACAAATATTTTAGCATCTGATGAATCTATTGTTACAAATTATTCTTTCTATGGTGGAAGAATTGATAGATTATATGTTGATCAGGGTGGTGGATTTAGACTTGTAACTGGTCTTCCGGCAGAAGATCCAGAAAAACCAGATCCAATCAATAATGTTCTTGAAATTGCAACCATTGAGTTGCCACCATATCTCTACAGAATAGAAGATGCCTCAATATCTTTCTTAGATCACAAGAGATTTACCATGAGAGATATTGGTAAACTTGAGGATAGAATTAGGAATCTTGAGTATTACACGTCTCTCACAATGCTTGAGACTGAGACTGCTAATTTGTTTATTCCTGATAATGCTGGTCTTAATAGATTTAAATCAGGATTCTTTGTAGATAATTTCACGTCTTTCCAAACTCAGGAAGATGAGATTAGAATCAAAAACAGTATTGACCAAACAAATAAAGAGTGTAGACCAACTCACTATACAAATGCTGTTGATTTGGTTCTTGGTCCTGTCGAAGGAGTTGATTTAACTCAAGATAGTAGATCAAGAGCTCCCGAAGGAAATAATATCAGAAAAACTGGTGATATTATTACTCTTAATTATGAAGAAATTGAATATGAAAAACAACCATTCGCAACCAGAACTGAATTTGTAACTCCATTCTTATTAAGTTTCTGGAGAGCAAATATTAAACTCACTCCAGCATCAGACACTTGGACCGACACGGCTAGACTCAAAGCAAAAGTTATTGATGTTGAAGGTAACTACAGTGATGCCGTTGTAACAGCAACGAGAGAGTTTGGTGGGTTTGATCCACAAACAGGTTTGACCCCAATTCTTTGGAATTCATGGCAGACAAGATGGACTGGAACCGATTCTGTCACCAGAAGAAGGAACAGAACAGAAATTACTGGTAGAACCAATTTCCAAACAAGAACTGGTGAGGACTGTGGTGGAACTACGATAAGAGATTTTGAGAGAACAACCAGAACAACATTCCAAGATACTTTTGTTGATAACTTTAGAACTGGATTTGACTCTAGAAATGGTAGAAGACAACTCATTACTCCACAAATAGAGACCTCTAGTCTTGGTGATAGAACCGTCAGCAGAGATGTTATCTCGTTCATGCGTTCTAGAAACATTGAATTTGTTGGAAGAGGATTTAAACCACTTACTCAGGTATATCCTTTCTTTGACAATAGAAGTGTTGCTAAATTTGTTGTTCCCAAACTTCTTGAGATTGAAATGGTTTCTGGTACTTTCCAGGTGGGAGAAACTGTTGAAGGAACCGTTGGAAATTCTAGATTAATCACATTTAGAACTACACAAGCAAATCATAAAGAAGGTCCTTACAACGCACCAACAAGAACATATGCAAGTAATCCATATACATCTACTATTGGTGCAGCTTCTGGCGAATCTGAAAGTGGTGAATTTGAATTGTTTGATGGTGGAAATGCTGTAAAATTACCAGCAAATTATTCATCTACAAGTAGTATTATTAATGTTGATACTTTTTCTTTAGCAGAGCAACCATCTGGAGATTTCTTTGGATATGTTGAAACTGGAATGGTTTTGAGAGGTAGAACCTCTGGAGCTCAAGCAAAGATTGTTAATAAGAGACTTATAAGTGACTTAAGTTCTGATGTCATTGGAAGTTTCTTCATTCCAAATGCAAATCGCAATACAAATCCTAAATTTGCTACGGGAACAAAAACATTTACTTTAACTGATAGTTCAACTAATAATACTGACGTTGCTCAGACGCTGGCATCAGAAAATTATGTGGCAAGTGGAACTCTCGAAACAGTTCAAGAGACTATTGTTTCTGTAAGAAATGCTAAAGTTGAAGTTGTTGCTGAAAGAGAGCAGGTAAATCGTAGAGAATTTACTGGAACAGATGAGACCACTGTTGTTACTGACGTTGCAACTTCAACAACTCAAACTGGAAGTAGATTTACTCCAGCCCCACCCCCACCACGCCGTAGAAGAAGACGTAGACGTAGAAGAAGAGGATGGGATCCAATCGCACAGTCCTTCTTAGTATTTGGAGACACAGGAGTATTCCTCACAAGTGTGGATATTTACTTCTCAGATAAAGATCCTAATGATATTCCTGTTATTTTCCAACTTAGAACGATGGAAAATGGAATACCAACTCAGAAGATCTTACCTTTCTCTGAAATAACTGTAACTCCTGCTCAAATTACCACATCTACTGATGGTAGTGTGGCTACTAAAATTACATTTGATGCTCCAGTTTATGTTGAGGAGCAAACTGAATATGCAATGTGCTTAGTTTCTGCATCTACTAAGTACAAGGTCTTTATTTCCAGAGTTGGAGAAAATGATTTACTAAGTGATGAGTTTGTTTCTACTCAACCATTCCTTGGTTCATTCTTCAAGTCACAAAATGCCTCTACATGGGAACCAAGTCAGTGGGAAGATCTTAAGTTTGTTCTCAACAGAGCAAAATTTGATTCTTCTGGCACCATGGAACTTTACAGTCCTGTCCTTGCAGAAGGAAACGGACAAGTTCCAACACTGATGCCTGATCCAATTAATATCAGTTCTAAGAGAATTAGAGTTGGATTGAATAAAGGCCTACTGTTCACTGGCAACCAGTTAGAACTTGGAAACACTGTATACCAAGATGGTTCTTCTAATGCAACTGGTAACTATGTTGGTAGTGCTGGATCCGCAACAGGAACCATGAGTGTTGTCAATCAAGGTATTGGACTTACACCATCTAGCGGAAGTCTTGGTTACATTGGTGTTGCTCTGAGCAGCATTACTGGAGCTGGTGCTGATCTCACTGCAAACATTCACGTTGCAAATGGTGTTGCTGTTGCGGCAACCGTCAATGCTGGTGGATCTGGGTATACTGTTGGTGATGTCCTTACTCTTCCAAATGGAATTGGTAATCTTAATGCAGGTTTGAATGCACAATTCTCCGTCGTATCTCTTGGTTCAACTAATCGGTTGATTCTTGATAATGTTCAGGGAGACTTTGTAACTGGCGCTGGTAACACCGTTATGTTTACCAACAGCGTTGGAGTTGGAACTACTCTGAATGGAAATGGTGCAAACGTGCTGATTTCTTCTATCAACACTGTAACTGATGGTCTCCATGTTGTTGTTGATCACAAGAATCATGGTATGCACCATGAACAAAATAGAGTTATTATTTCCGATGTTCTCTCTGACATCAAACCAACAAAACTCTCCATAGCATATAATTCAAGTTCTACGACTGACATCTCAGTTTCGGATGAATCAGAATTTGGAACCTTCGAAAATGTTGGTGTTGGAACAACTAACGCTGGTTATCTGTTGATTGGTGATGAGATTATTTCTTACACAGAGACCTCATCTAACACAATTGGTGGAATAACAAGACAAGTTGATAGCACACTCTCTAGAAATTATCCTGCTGGAACATTAGTCTACAAGTATGAGTTAGGTAGCGTTTCTCTAAGAAGAATCAACACCACTCACGAATTAGATAATGTCACCGTGTCTAATCCTTTGATTCTTGATTCATACAATGTAAAAGTTGACATGGGTATCAATGGTGTTGGTAGATCAACTGGAGAAAGTTTCCCAATTCTCTACTTCAACCAGACAAAATCAACCGGTGGATCTAATGTTAAGGCTACACAAAATATGCCTTTTGAGATCATCACTCCTCAGATTCAAAACCTGACTTTACCAGGAACTTCTCTGAGTGCTGAGATGACAACTATTTCTGGAACTAGCATTAATGATGGTTCTGGAACTGGAACTGATTTGCCGTTCGTTGTTCAAGAAGTAGAAGGAATTGCCTTAAACAATAGCAATTATCTTAACTCTCCAAGAATTATTGCATCTCGTGTAAATGAGAATAATAATTCTACAGTTGATGTTCTTCCAGGTAACAGATCACTTAGAATTAGTCTTAACTTGAGTACTGATGACGATGCTCTGTCTCCTGTTATTGATTCTCAGAGAATGAGTGCTATTCTCACATCTAACAGAGTTAATGCACCAATCTCTAATTATCTCACTGATAATAGAGTAAATAGTTTAAATGATGATCCAACAGCATGTCAGTATATTTCTAAAGAGAATACTTTAGAAAATCCAGCGACTTCAATTAAAGTTATCGTTGATTCTCACATCAATAACTATGCTGACATTAGAGTCTTCTATGCAATCAGCGAAAGTTCCAACTTTGAACCGGTATTTGTTCCTTTCCCAGGTTACGATAACTTGAACGAAAGAGGAGAAATCATTGCTCTCGATAAGAGTAGTGGTAAATCAGATACATACAACACAGTTTCTGATGTCTCTGGTTTTGAATCTCAAGATCTTGATTTCAGAGAATATACTTTCACTGCTAATGATCTTCCATCATTCAAATCGTTCAGAGTTAAGATTCTTTTAGCAAGTTCTAACCAAACTTATCCACCTAGAATCAGAGACCTGAGAGTGATTACTATCACATAATATGAAATATAAAGTTGAGGGCCAAACCCACTTAGTTAGAGATTCAAAGACAAACTGCATCATTAATACTAGCAAGTCACAATATAATGAATATATTTCCCGACGTAACACTCAGGGTGAAGAGAAACAAAAGATACAACAACTTGAGAGTGATCTTGCTAGTATGAAAGATGATTTGAATGAAATTAAAACTTTATTAAGGAGTATTGCAAATGGATCCTGATACTATTGAACTCAAAAATTTATCTAAGAGTTTTGCATATCAAAAGATAGCCTCTGAGATAGATGATTGCAGTGATCTTGAGACTATTAGAAATATTGCAAAATCATTTTGCAAATTATATTATAAGCAGCAAGAGACTATGCAGATGATAGGTATTTCAAATGACAACTAAAAAAATAACATTTGATCCAGATGCTGGAGCATCATATTCCGCAAATTTTACAATGCTTGGTGGTGCAAATTTTGAAGGAAACTTTGAAATTGTAGGAACATCAAATACTTCATTCAATCTTGAGGGATATTCTGGATCATCTCAAATGACAAAAAGTGTTTCTATTGGGTCTACTGCTTTTCCTGCAGCAACTTTTGCTGTTGGTTTTACAAGTGCTCTTGATGGAAAGATTCGTATATCTCTTGGTGGCACACAGACTAAACTGTTAAATGAAGGTCGATATGTATATGATGTGATTGTTAGTTCTGGTAATACATTTTATACGTTGGTTAATGGTAATATTCTTGTACGTCCAGGAGTGTCATCAATAACGGCACTATAAATATAAAAAAGGTAATATATTGTAAATGGCACAACCATCTACCCGACAAGAACTAATTACCTACTGTAAGAGGCAACTCGGTGCCCCAGTATTGGAAATTAATGTTGCAGATGAACAGATCGAGGATCTGGTGGACGATGCTATTCAGTATTTTCATGAAAGACACTTTGATGGTGTATTGCAAACATTTTTACATTATAAAGTTACTGAAGATGATATTAATAGGGGTAAGGGACCAGGAACTCCTGGTGTAAGCGGTATAACAACCACAACAGTTTCAGAAAATGTTGGAACTACAACTCAATTTAGTTACACTGAAAATAATAATTATATTAAGGTTCCACCTTCTGTTATTGGTATAACTAAAATTTTTCGTTTTGATGGATCTAACACTACAACAAATAATATGTTTAGTGTTAAATATCAAATTTTCTTAAACGATATTTATGGATTAGGATCAACTGAAGTTCTCAGTTTTGGTATGACTAAGAGATACTTAGCAGATCTTGATTTCATGTTAAATACCGAGAAGCAAATAAGATTTAATCAAAGACAAGATAGATTATATTTGGATATTGATTGGGCTAGTGTTTCAAAAGATGATTATTTCGTTCTTGATTGCTATAGAATTATAGATCCTTCTGATTATTCAAGAGTCTATAATGATTCGTTCTTAAAAAGATATCTAACTGCTCTGATTAAAAGGCAGTGGGGCCAAAATCTGATCAAGTTCCAAGGAGTAAAACTTCCAGGTGGCACTGAGTTAAATGGAAGACAAATTTACGATGATGGTATGAGAGACCTTGAAATTATTAGAGAGCAAATGTCAAATACATATGAACTTCCACCTTTTGACATGATCGGTTAGAAAATTATGTTAAATCCATTTTTTCAACAAGGTTCATCAGGTGAGCAAAGTCTTGTACAAGACTTAATTAATGAACAACTCAGAATGTATGGTGTAGAGGTTCACTACATGCCTCGCAAATACATGACTGAAAAAACTCTCATGAGAGAGGTTGTTGAGTCTAAATTTGACGATGCGTATCCGATTGAAGCTTATGTCGAATCTTTTGATGGATATGGAGATAACTCAACATTACTTTCAAAATTTGGAATACAGCAGACAAACGAAATTACTTTAATTATCTCAAAGGAAAGATTTGAAAATTATATTTCTCCTTTGATGAAGAATGAGAGCAATACTAAACTTTCAACTAGACCAAAAGAGGGTGATTTAATTTATTTTCCTCTTGGAGATCGTTTATTTGAGATAAAATATGTTGAGCATGAAAAACCATTCTATCAATTACAAAAAAATTATGTCTATGAGTTAAGATGCGAATTGTTCCGTATTGAAGATGAAGTTATCGATACTGGAGTTGATGAAATTGATGATACTTTAGAAGGGATTGAGGGGGCAGATGGAGACATCATCTTCCAGGGTGTTGGTCTTCAGAAGTTTACATTGGTTGGAACTGCAACATCTGCAACTGCAGTAACAACAGTTGTAGATGGGGCCATTAGATTCATTGATATTACCAATAGAGGTAGTAATTACCTCTTTAGACCAAAAGTTGGAATATCATCGGCACCAACTGGCGGAGTAACTGGTATTGCCTCAGCATTCACTTTGGGAGGTATAGTTGTTTGTAGTGGTGCAGCTGATCCTGGCAATAAATTAGTTGTTCAGAGTGCTCCCCTTATAAATCCAGGTTCTGGATATACTTCAGCACCAACAATACAATTCATCACTAACAATACTGATGGAAAGGGATCTGGTGCTGCCGGAACATCAATCCTTACCAACCATGGTGCTATCGGTATCGTTACGGTCACTGGAGGGGGTTCAGGATACACTACAGCACCTACAATTACCTTCACCGGGATATCTACTGTCTCTGCTGCTGCAACAGCGATTGTAAGTGCAGCAGGAACTGTTTCAGCGGTTTATATAACAAATGCCGGTGCTGGTTATACAGTACCACCAACAATTTCTATTGCAGTTCCAGGAAGTTCTTCTTCTGGAAACTTCTCATTCAACGAAACTATCACTGGTGGAACTTCTGGGGCAGCTGCTAAGGTTAGAAAATGGAATGCAGAGACTGTTGAACTGGATGTCTATGATGTTGATGGAATATTCCTGAGAGGAGAGACTATCACAGGATCTTCTTCTGGTGCAACTAGTATTATTAGAGTAATTGATGATGGTCCTGGAGAAACTGGATTTGAGGATAATGATGGGTTTGAAACTGAAGCAGATGAGATTTTAGACTTTAGTGAAGCCAATCCTTTTGGCACGCCATAAATATAGTGTAACAAGAATCTAAAAATGTTTGAGTATTTTTATAACGAGATCTTGAGGAGAACCATTATTTCTTTTGGTACTCTTTTTAATGATCTTGAAATTAAGCACGCAGACTCTTCGGATAATACCACAAGTATTATCAAAGTTCCGTTAGCTTATGGTCCTATTCAAAAGTTTTTAGCAAGACTTGAGCAGTCTCCTGACTTGAATAAATCGACGGCAATGTCATTGCCTCGTATGTCATTTGAGTTTACTGGTTTAACTTACGATCAATCAAGAAAGGTAACTACAACTCAACAGTTCACGGTTAAAGACCCAGATAATGACACTGGTGTTAAAAAAGCATATATGCCAGTTCCTTACAACATGCAATTTGAATTAAGCATCATGGCTAAATTAAATGATGATGCTCTTCAGATTGTAGAACAAATTTTACCTTACTTCCAACCATCATATAATCTTACAGTAAATTTGGTTGGATCTATTAGCGAAAAGAGAGATATTCCTATTATATTAGAAAATATAACAATGCAAGACGATTATGAGGGGGATTTCTCCACTCGTAGAGTTCTTCTTTACACTTTAAGATTTACAGCAAAGACATATCTATTTGGTCCTGTTTCCTCTGCAACCTCAGATATTGTCAAGAGAGCTTCGGTTTCTTATTACTCCGGAGACAGTAAGAGTACAGTTAGAGATGTTACTTATAGATCTACTCCTAGAGCGATTAAAGATTATACTGGAGATGTTGTTACTAATCTTGCAGAGGATATCGAAACAACCACAACATCATTTAATGTTGATAGTGGATCTACAATCACACTTAAAAAATATGTTGAGATTGGTGGAGAAGAAATGTTTGTTACCAAGATATCTGGTAACAAGATTACCGTTGAGAGAGGCAAAGATGAAACAACTATCATCTCACATCTCAGAGGTGCAGAAATTAAGGGTATTGATTATACCAGCACAGAAGATAGTGATCTCGTAGAATTTGGAGATGACTTCGGATTTAGTGGTACATATGAATGAAAATGACTAAAAAATATGATGGTTTAGATGATGCATTCAACGTAGAAACAGAAATTGTTTCTGCTGAAAAAGAGTCAATCGAAGTCGCTAAAAAACTAGAAAGACAAAAAAGTGATGTTGATAAAGATTATGAGTATACAAGAGGTAATCTTTACTCTATAATTGAAAAAGGTCAAGAAGCGATCAATGGTATTCTTGAATTAGCTCAAGAGAGTGAAATGCCCAGAGCATATGAAGTTGCAGGTCAACTAATTAAAAATGTTGCTGATGCTACGGATAAATTATTAGATCTTCAGAAAAAACTGAAAGATGTTAATGAAGAATCTAAGAAAGGTCCTACAAATGTAACAAATGCTCTTTTTGTAGGATCTACTTCAGACCTATCCAAATTTCTCAAGTCTCAAAATGAAGACACAGAGAAAAAATAAATATAACTATATCTGAGGTAATAATAAGTGGCATTAAAGAAGCCTTCCGATTTTTATATTAAACCTGAAGAGAAGAGTTCTTTTGATTCTTTGAAGGAAGAACTTTCTTCTTCTGAACCAAAGAAGATTGAAAAGATCTCAGAGGCTTTTGATGCGTTTAAAACTAATCTGAATAATATTCAGTCAATTACTGACTTCTCTACAACATTTGAAAATTTTAAAGAGAATATTGAAAAGGTTGAAACTATATCGAATGAAATTGGAGAAGTAAAAAAAGAGATTCAAACTCTGATCAAAAAAGAAGATCTAGATCAAGCCATGATGGCGCATCTCTTTTTTGTAGAGGAGGCAATTGAAAAAATTGAGAATAAGATATCGGGAGTTAATGAAGATATTGTAAATAAAATTAGTGATGACTTTTCAGGTCTCTCTGAAATGGTCAATTCATTCTTAGATATTGAAGTACCGAAATATAAAAATTTAATTTCAGAATCAGAGATTAGAATTGATGATAGATTTTTAAATTTAAAATCTAATGTAGAGTCTTGCATACAAGAATTTAATTCTGATGTTAATGATGAATTAAAAGAGATTGTAAAAAATGTAGAGACTATTAATCAAGATAGTCTATCTACAATAAAAGAAGAAGTTGGTGATATTGCTGAGGTTGTTGTTGATCTTGTTAACGAAGATTTACCACAATATAAAAAGTTTTTTACTGAAACTAAGTTAAGGACAGAAGAGAAACTCAATGAAGCTCAAAGCATCTTTGATGAAAAAATTAACTTTATCAATGAGACATATCATGAACGGTTAGAAGAATTAAATACTACAGTCAAAGAATTTACGAATACAGAGATTCCAAAGTACAGCAAAATGCTGGTGGAATCCAAATTAAAGTCAGAAGAGGAAGTCAAAGAGTTAGAAAAATCTGTTCTGAAGAAGGTTAGTGATTTAACAGAGCAAATTGAAAATCTCTACAAAGTTAATAATCTCAAAGAAACTGATATTGACTCTCTTTTAGAAAAAGTTCAAACAACTGTTCAAGAATCAAAGAATCAAACTGGAGAAATTTTTGAATCTTATGCAAGATTGTGTAAGGATTCTAAGAAAAGAGAAGTAACAGAAGATAAGAAACTAAAAGCATTTTCTGGCAGATTAGAAAACTTTGCAGAAAAACTTGAAAAAATTGAAGAGACTACAGTTCAAGATGTTCTTGAACTTCAAGCTAACCTTGACATTAGCACTTCTGCATATCACGAAAGATTAAAGAAAGAAGTATACAAGTTTGAAGGAGAATTAGTTGAACAGATCAAAGGTCTTGAAGTTAACTTAAACACTAATGAAGTTCATATCAAGAAACAAAATGAGCATATTGAAAATATCAAGGAAGAAGTTCAAGATGTAATCAGTAAACTTCATATTGATTCTATCGAAGAGAAGAACAAGGCTCTTATTGAAAAGGTAAATCATATTGAAGATGTTCTTTCTAAGTTTAGTGAAAAGGCACTCCTGACTGAAAACACTCCTATTACTCCAGGAAGTCCCAATACTAAAACCAAAGATCCTCTCACCTCTTTAGATCAAGACTATGTGACTCTGAAGCAACTTCAGGATCACTATAGATTATTCATCAATAGAATTCAGATACAGTTATCATCTATTGGTGGCGGTGGTGCTGGATTCATCAAAGATCTTGCAGACGTAAGTTTTGATGAAAGCACAGGTACAAATAAAGTACTAATCTATAATGGAACAGAGTGGGTTGGTATTGCTAGTACAGCACTTTCCGGGACTGGAGAAGCCACAACATTAGCAGATGATGCGACTGGAGTTAATCTTACTCTTACCGGAAATCTAAGTGTTGGCGGCACGGTAACTTATGATGATGTTACTCATGTAGACTCTATTGGTATTGCTACTGCTAGAAGTGGTTTAGAGATTGGTGCCGGAAGTATAACCACAATAATTAAGTTAGATGCTGCTACAGCAACAACTACAACAACATCAGAATCTAATATTGATACTTTTGATGCATCTATCTTTAGATCTGCACAATATCAAATACAAATAACTAGAGGATCTTTGTATCATGTAACAACACTAAATGTATTACATGATGGAACTGATGTTTATCTATCAGAATTTGGAACAATTAAAACAGGATCTTCTCTTACAACATTTGATGCTGATATAAATTCTGGCAATGTAAGAGTGAGAGCTACTCCTGCGTTTAGTTCTTCTACAGTATTTAAAATAGCCAAAACACTAACAAAGATATAAAATTCTATATACTTATATTGTATTAGTTTAGAGTGATGAAATTCAAATGGGCTGCATTAAGTATAGGAGCATTATTTGGATTTGCTCATATCGGAATATTGGGTCATCTTTTTAATAGAACGCAACTTCCAATAATCAATCTCCCTGTTGGAGACTACACTTCATATACTGTAGAAGCAGGAAAAGAAGGATATAAAATTGAATATAATGCTAATGACCCGAAGGTCATGGGTGTTCGTAAATATGTTGACAAGGATAATGGTTTCTTTGGAATTGGTGGAAGATCCGATATAATAACTGAAGAAGAGTATACAATGGATGGCGGTAGACACCTGCAGGGTGGTGCCATGGGAAAGTTGAGTGCCGAAAATCTAGAATGCATCAAAGCGGAGGGCGCTGGAGAATCAACCGGAAGAATGGTCGGTGCTAGTGTATCTGCTGGAGCTGCCCCTGTGTTTGCTGGTATTCCATATATTGGTTGGTTAATTTCTGGATGGGCAGTAATGCTTGGCCAAGATGCTGGTGCTGAAATTGGTGGAGAAATTGCTAAAACTTATAAAGATTGCTAAATAATAAGAGACTTTCTTTATTCTTATGGCAGGTTGGTCTGACAAATACAAAAAGTCAATCAACTGTGATAACCCAAAAGGGTTCTCTCAGAGAGCTCATTGTCAAGGTAAAAAAAAGAAAGTCGAAGAGGAAAATAATCCTCGAATCCCTAGAAAACCTGGTCAACCAGCAAATTCTAAAAAACACTCTGACCTTTATACGGACGAAAATCCAAAAGGTACTATTCATGGTCTTGGGTTCAAGGACGTTGCCACTGCAAAAGCATCGGTAACAAAGATCCGCAATTCAAGTCGTTCTCATGCTCATAAAATCCAGGCAGCCGTTGCTATGGAACAAAGAGCACGAGAAATGGGTAAAACTTCTGAAGCAGCAGTTTTCAGAAAATACATCAATACTATGAAGAAGAAGACTAAAAAAATGAATGAGGAAAAGCAGAACGGAAGATGTAAAGCAGGATCTTATTACTGCTATACAGATAAGGTTTGTAAACCAATTCCTAAGGGTTTCATGATAGATCCAAAAGGAATGCTCCGCAAGGAGAATGGTGCCTCCATTGATGAGGAAGGTCTTCGTGACTGGTTTGGTAAATCCAAATCAAAAGATGGTAAAAGTGGTTGGGTCAATGTTGTGACAGGTGGAACCTGTGCAAGCGATAAACCTGGGGAAGGTACGCCTAAGTGTGTATCATCTGCAAAAAGGGCAAGTATGACTCCAGCAGAAAGAAAATCTTCTGCTAGAAGAAAAAAAGCAGCAGACCCCGGACAACAATCAAAATCTGGTGCAGCAAAACCAACCTACGTATCAACCGACCCCAAGAAGAAAATGAAAGAAGAATTTGTAAATCTACCTCTTCATATCGAAGTTCCATCTTCGTTGGATGCATTTAATGCAGGTTTGATGTTCAGGGAAAGTCTAGGCGATGACTGTGGTATGCTTTTCGTATTTAACGAATCAGGAGAAAAAGCATTCCACATGAAGAACACCACCATTCCTCTTGATATTGCTTTTATCAATGAGCATGGTGTTATTGAAAGTATTAAAGAATTACAACCATTAAACGAATCCTCAATCACATCTGACGCAAAAGTTCTCTACGCTTTAGAAGTAAATAGCGGGTGGTTTGAGGCCAACAATGTAAAGGTTGGTGATAAAGTGTTAAATATTGACGAAGCAAAAGACAAAAAAAGTAAAGGCAGTGGATCTAAAGATGCCTGTTACCATAAAGTCAAATCTCGCTATAGCGTATGGCCTTCAGCATATGCTTCCGGTGCCCTTGTAAAATGCCGTAAAGTGGGTGCTGCAAATTGGGGAAATAGTGCAAAGAAAGAAGGATTCTCACCAGTACAACTTGCTGCTCTGGAATCGATTGGTGCTATTGAAATCAATGAAGCTGGTAAGAAATGCTGGAAGGGATATAAAAAAGCGGGAACGCAAAAACTTTTCGGAAAGTCATATAACCGTTGCGTAAAAGCGGAAGAGACTACATCCATCGAGACTGCTGATGGAAAGTCTTTTGCTGAGGTAACGGATATTATTGGTCCTGCAAATATGAAACCAGTAGTGGACACCAATGGTGTCTGGAAAGGAACAGAAGTTCAAGAAGCTGTTCGTCTTCCAGCAAAAACTGGAAACATTATTACTGTGTCCCTTGTCTGGAAAGGAAAGTATTACATGATTAGAATGTTCTTCCCTTCAGCGTCTAGACCTACCAGATCAGATGTCCAAAATGAGATAGAAAAGGTTTACCCAGGTTCAAAACTATCAACGTTCTCAGTTTCCGATTATGAACCCGGACAACCATTACTCCAAGTTGCCGAAGGAGCAGCATGGACAAAAAAAGCAGGAAAAAATAAAAAAGGAGGCCTCAACGAAAAAGGACGAAAGTCTTATGAAAAGGAAAATCCAGGATCTGACCTTAAAGCACCAAGCAAGAAGGTTGGAAATCCCAGGAGGGCATCCTTCTGCGCTAGAATGAAAGGAATGAAAGCAAAGTTAACTTCTAAGAAAACTGCCAGAGATCCAGATTCTAGAATTAATAAATCATTACGTGCTTGGAATTGTTGATTGAATTATGCCTGATGATGTATACCTTGGTAATCCGAATCTAAAAAAGGCAAACACGCCTATTGAATTTACTCAAGATCAAGTTTTAGAATTTGTTAAGTGTAAAGATGATCCCGTTTACTTTGCAAAAAATTACGTAAAGATTGTAAGTTTGGACGAAGGTCTTATACCGTTCAAACCATATGATTTTCAGGAGAAGTTAATTAATAACTTCCATGAAAACAGATTTAACATCTGTAAGATGCCACGTCAGACTGGTAAGTCTACCACCTGTGTATCTTATCTTTTACACTATGCACTTTTTAATGATAGTGTTAATATTGGTATCCTAGCAAACAAGGCAGCAACAGCAAGAGAACTTCTCGGAAGATTGCAAACTGCGTATGAGAATTTGCCTAAGTGGATGCAGCAAGGTATTCTTGTATGGAACAAGGGATCTCTGGAGTTAGAAAATGGCAGTAAGATATTGGCAGCTTCTACGTCTGCAAGTGCTGTCCGAGGCATGTCGTTCAACATCCTCTTCCTCGACGAATTCGCATTCGTTCCAAACCATGTTGCAGACTCGTTCTTTGCATCTGTTTATCCTACTATTACTTCTGGTAAAAACACCAAGGTAATTATTGTATCCACGCCACATGGTATGAATCACTTCTACCGTCTTTGGCATGATGCTGAAAAGAAAAAGAATGAGTATATTCCTACAGATGTTCATTGGTCAGAAGTACCAGGTAGAGATGATGTCTGGAAAGAGCAGACAATTGCTAATACATCAGAACAGCAGTTCAAGATCGAGTTTGAGTGTGAATTCCTTGGATCTATTGATACACTCATTGCTCCAAGCAAACTCAGATCTTTAGTATATGAAAACCCACAGACTAGTAATGCTGGTTTAGATGTATACATTGAACCAGAGCAAAAACATGATTATGTGATGACAGTTGACGTGGCAAGAGGAGTTGGTGAAGACTACTCTGCCTTTGTTGTTGCTGATATTACAGAGTTTCCTCACAAAATTGTTGCCAAATATAGAAATAATGATATCAAACCAATGCTGTTCCCTAATATTATTTGGGAGATAGCAAAGAAATATAATAATGCATTTGTTTTATGCGAAGTAAATGACATTGGAGATCAAGTTGCTTCAATCCTAAACTATGATCTTGAATATCAAAACTTGCTTATGTGCTCAATGAGAGGTAGAGCAGGTCAGATTGTAGGACAAGGATTCTCTGGCAAGAAGACTCAACTTGGAGTCAAGATGAGCAAAACTGTTAAAAAAGTTGGATCACTCAATCTAAAGGCAATGATTGAGAGTGATAAAGTTGTTTTTAATGATTATGAAATCATCAGTGAGTTAACCACATTTATCTCTAAGCACAACTCATTTGAGGCTGAAGAAGGTTGTAATGATGATTTGGCAATGTGTCTCGTTATCTACGCATGGTTAGTAGCACAAGACTACTTCAAAGAACTTACTGATCAGGATGTTCGTAAGAGATTGTATGAAGAGCAAAAAAATCAAATCGAACAGGATATGGCACCATTTGGTTTTATGTCGGATGGATTAGATGATGACAGTTTTATTGACAATGAGGGTGATAGGTGGTTTAAGGCTGATGAATATGGAGATAGAGCATATATGTGGGAGTATATGTGATGGAATTTGACAAGCAGATTAAGTTAGGACATTTGCTGCTTGTTGATAGAAAATGTAGAGTTTGTGAAGAGACAAAAAATTTAGTAGACGATTTTTATAGAACAAGAAAAGATAGAGGACCAGTGGCATCATCTTATTCTTATGAGTGTAAAGAATGCACGAAGAAAAGAGTTCTCAACTCTAGAAAAAACGAATCCTTGCTCTGGGAATATCCAAATTGGTAGTTCACGTCATGTTTCCCCTCTGAAAGTGCCATAAATTCTAAATAATTTATAGATAAACTGAGAATCACGGAGAAAAACATGGCGACTCCTCAATTATCTCCCGGAGTATTAATAAGGGAGGTTGATTTAACCGTAGGGAGAGCTGATAATGTATTAGATAACATTGGAGCTATAGCTGGACCATTTAGAATTGGTCCTGTTGATGATCCAATCGAAGTCACTAATGAAACAGACTTTATTAGTGCATTTGGCAAACCCCTTTCAACAGACGCACAATACGAGTATTGGATGAGTGGAGCGTCTTTCCTCTCATATGGTGGAGTCCTCAAAGTTGTTAGGACAGACGATGCAGACCTTAACAATGCCAATGCTGGGGTTGGTGTGGCTAGCACGTCGGTATTAAAAATTAAAAACTACGACGACTACGATCAGAACTACAGATCTGCCACAGATTTTTATTGGGCTGCTAAGAACCCTGGTTCTTGGGCAAATGATCTTAAGGTTTGTCAGATTGACGATCTTGCTGATCAAAGAATCGGTATTACCACAAATAACCTGAGACTTGCAGGTGCTATCGTCGGACAGGGTGTTACCGCACAACTTTCTGCAGTCGTTCTTCCTGGTGCAGGAACAACAACTCCTTTCACTGGTTTCCTGAAGGGCATTATTACTGGAGTTAAGACTGATTCAACCAACTCAAACAGCACAATCGATGTTAAGATTGTTGCTAGAGTTTCTGGTGCATCAACAGACTCTGGAACAGAAACCAGAATTGACTACAAAGAGAAGGCACCTGAAGCATCATTTGATACTGCAGATTCTTTGATGTTTGTCAACAGCGCCGGTATTAATACTGGACTATCTGCAATCGTAGCAACTTACACTCCTACAAGTGTCAAGGATTGGTACAGTGAGCAAACTCTGAATCTGGAGAACTCCACAATTTTCTGGAGTACAATCGCACCAAAACCTGTAACAAATCAGTACACCAAGGCCAGAGGTGGTAAGGGTGATGCACTCCACGTCGTCGTTGTTGATGACTATGGTGTTGTAACTGGTATTCAAGGTAATATCATTGAGAAACACGTTTCTCTTTCTAAGGCAGAAGATTCAATCTCTGCAGTAAATTCTCCTCAAAAGGATTACTACAAGAACTACATCGCAGACTTCTCCACAAATCTCTTTGCTGGATATAACCCATCTGCTGCTGCAGATGTGTTCCACACCACGATTGATGGCGAGCCCGTTACTCCTAGAGCAACTGGATTCTCAACCAACTACACTCCGTATACCACTGCAGAGGGTCTTTGGAGTCAACCTGCACAGAATAATGTATTTGCTTCTCTTGGCAACGTTACTTATTCTCTTGGCGGTGGCGAAGATTACGGTGCTGGAGTTCCTGCAAGAGGATCAAACGGTCCTATGGCCGCAACTCTTGGAAATCTAAAGACATCTTACGATTTGTTCTCTAACAGAGATGATGAAGCAGTTGACTTCCTCATCATGGGTCCTGGTTTAGGATCTAGAGATCTTTCACAAGCAAAAGCAAATCATCTAATTTCTCTTGCAGGTCTTAGAAAAGATTGTATGGCATGTATCGGACCTCATAGAGTCGATCTTGTTAACATCACAAATACTGAGACACAGACTGATAACTTACTTCAGTACTACTCCTCACTCAGTTCTTCCTCGTATGCAACGTTCGATTCTGGATATGCATACAAGTATGACAGATTTAGCAACGAATTCCGTTTTGTCCCAACTAACGGTGATGTTGCTGGTCTGATGGTAAGAACTGCGATCAACTCCTATCCTTGGTTCTCTCCCGCAGGACAACAGAGAGGAATCTTGAATAATGTTGTCAAACTTGCATATAACCCAAGTAAGGCACAGAGAGATAAACTATATCCCGCAAGAATCAACTCCATCATCACAAAACCAGGTGTTGGAACACTACTCTTTGGCGATAAGACTGGTCTCGGATTTGCTTCTGCATTCGACAGAATCAACGTCCGTCGCTTGTTCCTTACCATTGAGCAAGCACTTGAGGGTGCTGCTGAAGCACAACTCTTTGAACTCAACGATGAGTTAACAAGAGCAAACTTCAGAAATATTGTTGAACCATTCTTGAGAGATGTTGAAGCAAAGAGGGGTATTTACGGATTCCTCGTTATTTGCGATACAACCAACAACACTCCAGATGTTATTGATAATAATGAATTCCGAGCAGACATCTTCCTGAAGCCTGCAAAGTCAATCAACTACGTTACCTTGACCTTCGTTGCTACACGCACAGGCGTGAGTTTTGAAGAAGTCGCAGGTAGAGTTTGATCTAGATTAATCTAAATAACACTAGGAGGATTAAAAAATGGCAACATCTAGAGAAAATAAGACTATTTCTCAATTTAAATCTGCACTCATCGGGGGCGGCGCACGCCCCAATCTATTTGAGGTAGAAATGACAACTCTCCCAGGCGGCATCGCTTGGGATGCAGACAACTTCAGATTTATGTGTAAGGCAACAAACCTGCCTGCATCAAACATCGCAAACATCGATGTTCCCTTTAGAGGTCGTATTTTCAAAGTCGCTGGTGACAGAACCATCGATACCTGGACAATTACTATCATCAACGATGAAGCATTTGCCCTTAGAAAAGCCTTTGAAGAATGGGTAAATCTGATTGCTAAACTGGACAACAACCTTGGCGCTACTCTGCCGGAATCATACATGACCAATGCGTCTGTATTCCAACTTGGTAGAGGATCTGTTACAAGCAGCAGAGACAATACAGGTGACAGAAATGTGGTCCTTGCTGAGTACGAATTCATCGATATCTTCCCAACGGAAGTTTCCCAAATCGATCTTTCATACGATAGTAGCGACACCATTGAAGAATTTACTGTAACTTTCCAAGTTCAGTCCTTCACCCTTTCTAAGGCTGGCGGACCAAACGGTTAATAAATAGATAAAAGTTAACCGTTAATCATGTCTAAGTTATTTGGGTTCTCTATTGAGAACACAGAACCACTATCTCCAAATGCGGTTTCCCCCGTCGCTCCTAATAATGAGGACGGGGTATCCCATTACATGAGTAGTGGTTTTTTTGGTACTCATGTTGATATTGAAGGTGTTTATAAAACTGAGTTTGACTTAATTAAGAGATATAGAGAAATGGCACTTCATCCCGAAACGGATAGTGCTGTTGAAGATATTGTAAATGAGGCTATCGTTTCTGATTCTAATGATAGTCCTATTGAAATTGATCTTGATAATTTAAATGCAAGTGATGGAATTAAAAATAACATCCGCAAAGAATTTAAATATATCTTAGATCTTCTAGATTTCGACAAGAAAGCTCACGAAATTTACAGAAATTGGTATGTTGATGGGCGTATTTACTATCATAAAGTAATTGATTTTAAAAATCCCGAAGAAGGAATTCAAGAATTAAGATATATTGATGCAATGAAGATGCGTCATATCAGAAAGCAAAAGAAACAAGACGCTAATCAACAAAGACCTTCGATCTTCAAATTAGATGAAGATCCAATGGAATACAACTTCCCAGAGATTGAAGAGTATTATATTTACAATCCTAAAATGTCATATCCCACTGGGAATATGAATGCTACTGATGGAAGTCAAGGTATCAAAATTGCAAAAGATGCAATCACATATTGTACATCTGGTTTGGTAGATCGTAACAAAGGAACTGTCCTTTCATATCTTCATAAGGCCATCAAATCTATCAATCAACTTAGAATGATTGAAGATTCACTGGTTATCTACAGATTATCCAGAGCACCAGAACGTAGAATTTTCTACATTGATGTTGGTAATCTTCCAAAAGTGAAAGCAGAACAATATCTGCGTGATGTTATGATGAGATATCGTAACAAAATGGTTTATGATGCAAATACTGGAGAAATCCGTGATGATAAAAAACACATGGCAATGCTTGAGGACTTCTGGCTTCCCAGGCGTGAGGGTGGAAGAGGAACCGAAATCTCCACTCTCCCTGGCGGACAAAACCTGGGTGAAATCACTGATATTGAATATTTTAAAAAGAAACTCTACCGTTCGCTTAACGTCCCACCATCACGAATGGATGGAGAAGGTG
>Ga0181377_1000064_pt1 | contig 42720 bp, 56 predicted proteins | sample LowvirmetaG_9_FD_130160 | JGI IMG/M metagenome (GOLD analysis project Ga0181377, IMG submission 130160) | Marine viral communities from the Subarctic Pacific Ocean - Lowphox_13 viral metaG | ecosystem: Environmental > Aquatic > Marine > Oceanic | place: Subarctic Pacific Ocean | collected...
AAATATCTACTGTAGAGCAAGGGGACAATATGTATAACCCAATTAAAATAGGAGGCTCCTCAAGACAAATGGCTTATGATGAGTTTAAGAGAAACAATCCTCTTAACTTAACTAATAATCACTTAAAGAAATTTTATGAATGGATAATGTTTGGCAAAGGCATTGATTTTATTAGTAACCCGTTCTTAAAACAGAATGAGTTTTTATTGATAGAGGGATATGTTTTTCCTATTCCATCTGCACAATTCATAACGAAACATATTCTTCCAAAATTTGAAAAAATAATTGAAGATGGAAGTAATATAAAGGCACCATTAGAGTTTATTCCTGAATTAGTAAAGAGTCAAAAAACATTTACAAGAAGTAATTTATATAAAAAGAGTGACCGTTATCAATATAGTAACTTAACTCAGCAAAGTAGAGAAAACCTTATAAAAGTAGGCTTAGTAGAAGATAAGCCCAAAGTAGAGGTTGAATTAAAAATTGCAGACCCAAAAGACAGAGAAAACACAATTACAGTAAAGAAAATGTTTACTCCAATAACTGAGGAGGAAGCAAAGAGGATTTATAATGTAATTACAGACAAGTATAAAAAACTTGAAAGTGATATTATTGTTGAAGGCAATACATTATTTACCGCATTTTGTAAAACACAATTAAAGCCTGATTATCGTATTTATTTGGAGAAACTATGGAACTCTACATATAATAATATGGCAATTGCAGACTATACAAAATTTCCAATATTTGTAGAGCACTCAAGATGGTTTGGTAAAATGCCAAGACCTTTCTTATTTAATTTACGAGAAGCACAAGTTGAGGGGATGAAATTTGCAGTTGCTAACAAAAACGCAGGTTTATTGGCTCACGAGGTAGGATTTGGTAAAACAACTACTTCTATTGCAATGATGTCACATATGATTTTGACAGGAGAAAGCAAGAGAACAATTGTGTTTACACCTAATCAGGTTTATGAAAAATTTGCTGATGAAATTATTGGTAGAGATACAACAGGTGTTTTAGGTTTACTATCAAATTGGCAAGTAATTGAAAAGAACAAAAGAGAAAACAATAAAGATGCGGTGGATGTAGTAATGTTTGGAAATGGTTCGCAAAAAATATTATTTGGAACTAAAGATAAACAGGGCTTAAAGGAATATAATGAGGATGAATTACTAATTATAGATACTTGGAATGGAAGGAAAGGCGAGGGTGTTTTAGCTGAAGTAAAAAAACAAATATCTAACTTACCGGCAGGTAGAGCAACATTTTTACCGGAGGACACTTTACCAATTATTAAGTTTACGAATGGAAAAGTAGAAGGAGGAAGATTCTCTGAAACATCTATAAAATCAAGTGCAGAAGAATGGTATGAAGAGTTCTTATTTGATTACTTACCTACAAAAATACCTCAGCTATTTGATGATGGACCAATACAAGAGGCAAGTGAAGAAATAATTAATAAAATCAAAAGGTTAATTGATTATAATGTTGCACAAGTAGATAGTGAATTTGAAAGAATTAAAACGGGCTACAGATATACTATACAGGATTTTACAAACGATAAAAAACTAAAAATAGCAGAATATCCACAGTCAATTCAAGAATGGTGGAAAAAAGCAGACCCTAAAGCAAATAACAATATACCAAATTATGCTATTGCACAAAGTTCATATCCACAAAAAGGTTGGATAGATAATCCTTCAGATGCACTAAAAGATGGTGTGATTACTCAGGCACAGTATGATAAAATTGTTTCTGAAACAAAAGCCTTAAATACTGAATGGGAAGGTGCATTGACAGAAATAGGAGTTAGTAAAATTAAATCACTTGAAAATAAAGTAGGTTTAGAGTTCTTCAATCCTATAGGAAGTAAAAATACAGGAAAAGTCACGGCTTTATTAAAAAAGATTGAGGGTATGTTAATTGATGTATTAGGCATCTACAGACCTGAAGTTTTAAAACCAAATAAAATTGTGCTTTGCTCTCATCAAGCAATTAAACAATTCCGTGCTACTTCAAAAGCTAGAGAAAAGGCTAAGATGTATGTTCAAAATGTAGAAGATGTAAGATATGTTAATAAGAGCACTAACAGGTTCTTTGATAATTTAGCAAATCAACCTTTATCATTAAGAAAATTAAATATTGATGGTATTTGTGTAGATGAAATACATAATTTCAATAATCTTATTAGTAAGCCTAGGGAGCATATGCTTTCAAATGTTGCACCATTGAGAGGTGGTCAGAAAAAGATTGACAAAGACTTCCACATATTGCCAACAATGAGTGCAAGTGCGGCTCTAAAGTTTTTACCGGATGGAGAAAATATAAACTCTACTCAAGGACTTCAGATAGAAGATAATACTGACTACCATCATCCTTTCAAAAGAAATATAAAAACAGAAAAATACGAGGCTCAAGCAGCTTATAGATTAAAGTATTATTCATCAGGGAAGGGAAGTTTAACTACTGCCCCATCTAACCTAATGGCTTTAGTATTTCAAATTCAATCTAAAGAAGAGAATCAAAATGTAAACAATACGATACTAATGTCTGCTACTCCTTTTACAGATAATATCTTTCAAATGTTTTCTGTGTTTGGTATGACTAATCTTGAAAAGATGAAGGATAGTAATATTATGTCTGTTTGGGACTTCTTTGTAACATTTGTAAAAGAAGAGTGGAGATATAACATTACTCACAGACAAACTTTTGGATTATTTCCTGAAATTAAAAGCTATTATAATAGTGCAGCTATGGCTAACTTTATTAAGTCTATGGCTAACTTTAAGGTATCTGATAAGATTATAGAGGCTACAAGACCACTAAAGTATATTATACCTCAAGATGGTGCTGATGGAGGTTTTCAAGCAGGTGCAAATACATCATCTGTTCAATGGGCACCTGAACTTCAAAATGTTTCTAGTTATATAGAATTAAGTGATGTTCAAAAACAAATTCTAAAGAAAATAGCAGAATATGTTGAGGGTAAAATTGATATTCCATTTGAATACTGTCCTAATTATGGAGAGGCAATAAAAGTTGAAGAAGAAACAGGGCTGATAACTTATGCTAATGAAGAAGTAGAAGAATCCATAGAAGAAGTAAATGCAATTCTTAAACAAGCAAAACAAGAAGAGCAAGAAAGTAATGAGTGGATAGAATTATTTCATAAGGCAAGAAAAATATTAGTAGAATTAAGAGAAAAATACCCTGAAGATGGAAGAATTGCTAGTAAACAATCTAAAGTGGACAAGGCATTGTTTGAGCCTGAAACACTTAAAGATATGGCAGATGAAGAGAGTTTGTACGATAGCAATTATCAAGATATAGACTTAACTGTAAATAGCAAAAATGAAGTAAGATTAGCTAGAGCAATAGTAGGGCAAGGATTTGGTCAACTATGTGTTATTTCTCCTTATTTACTTAAATGTGATAAGTCAGGAAACACACCTAACGACCTTTTAAAAGACTTTCCATTATATCCGGATGACAAGTCTAAGTCAGCCAAAAACTTTGTGGAAAATAGCCCTAAAATAAAGTATGCAATCGAATGTGCTATTAACACTATTACTAATGACTCTAAATCTATTGCCAATGATAAACAGGTCGGTGGTCAAATAATTTATGTTAATAAAGGAAAAAGTATGAAGTATGGTGGTAACTACTATAATTTATATGAAATGATTGAAACTTATATAGTAGACAGAAATGTAAAATACTACGATAATATTGAAGAAAAGGAAAAGGTTATCACTAAAGACCAAATAGGAATTATTACAGGAGGTATGTCAAAAACTGTTGATGCTACTGACAAATTTAATAATGTAATGTTAGATGAAAATGGTGATAAGAAAAAAATTGGAACTAGAGAGGATATTAGAGATAAGTTTAATGATGGAAGAATAAAAATCCTAATAGGTTCATCTGCTATTAAGGAAGGAATTGATTTGAACAAAAGGGCACATACTTTATATGTTTTAGATAGTGATTTTTCTCCATCTAATGCTATGCAGTTAGAGGGTAGAATTTGGAGGCAAGGAAATATGTGGGAGTTTGTACGAATAGTATATGTTCTTGGTAGAGATAGCATAGATGCATTTATTTATTCAAAACTTCAAACGAAGATTAATGAAATTAAAGTAATGCTTGAGCAGGGTGTTTATGAATTAAATAAAACACAGTACACTATTAATGCTAAAGAAAGAATTAGAAATATAATCTCTGATATTGACCAATTAACTGATTTAGCTTGGCAAGATAAAGTTGATGAATTGAACGCAAAGGTTTCAAGATATTCTGATATAAAAGGAAAACTAAATACCATTAAAAACAATTATGGTAAAGTTAAAGACTCTTATGACAAATATGTTTTCACTATGAATCAATTATACAAATTAGTGATAGACAGAGAAATTAGAATGTTAGCTGACAAAGAAAAGACAAGACTAGATATTCAAAAACAATATGAGTATCAAGTAGATAGCAGAGGAAGAGGAAGTGCTTGGAAAGAAGAGAATAAATTTGTTCCTGTTTCTATGAGTGATGCAATTGACATTATTCAAAAAGAAATTGATAATAATAATATAATATTAGAAAATCAAGATATATACCTGAACTCCGCATCACAAATGACAGAGGTTAATGAAGTTGCTGATAAAGTAAGAAGAATGATTAGGGCAAGAAAAGGAGAAATTCAAACTATTCTTGATTTAGAACCTGATGAGCAAAACCTAGAATTGTCAAGAACAACTGAGGAATCTTCTTTAGGAAAGCAAATTGTTAAAGTGATTTTTGGAAATCAAAAAGGTAAAAAAGGATTTACTTATGATGCTTTGGTAAGAAGAGTAAATGAATTTGTAACAGGTTCTGAGAATGAAAGTATTATGTCTAACTATTACTACTTAATAGAGAATCAAGTAAAAGATGAAAAAACAAAGGAAAATTATTCTATCTACGATATTGATGAATTAATAAGTAGTGCAAGTAATAAAATAATTGAAGGTCAAAAAGAATTAGATAGCGAGAAAAAGTGGAAAGAAAAAAGAAGAGTAGTAGAGAAGGAAATTCAAGAGGCAAACTCTAAAAATAGAGGCGATAATCTTGAAACATTAATTGAAAATTTTAATAGGTCTATGCCATTATTAAAAATAAGAGTAAAATAAAATAAAAAATGAGAAAGTTTTTAGACACATTTCCTAATGTAACAATTGAACAACTGTATTCAGTTTATCCTAGATATGATTCTTTTTTAAAAGAGTTACAAAGTTTAGATAAAAAAGTTAAAAAGGGTGTTTCTCCTCAAATTGAAGAGCAATACGAGTTACTTATGAATACATTCGATACTTTCTTGTTTAAGCCGGAAAGCATTGAAAGGTTTAATAAAACTTATACTAATCCACTTGCTCAACTTGACCTTTCCTTACTTCCTAAAAAAGGAGTTGCATTACCAATAGAAGAAAGAGAAGAAATAGAAGAAGATTTAGAAAGAGAAATAAAAGAATTGTCTGATAAATATCAAATTGACCAAAAAAGAATTGAGGAAATTATTGAAGAAGATGAGTCAGTAAAACCTAAATTAATTGGACAGGACATACCAACTAGAACAAAAGAAGATTTTGATGAAGAAGATAGGTTTGTTGGAATAACTTGGAATTATGACTCTTTTAAGCAAAGTGAGTTTAAACTAGCTTTAGCTATGATGAAGCAGGGTTGTAAATTTTACTATACAACTTATGCATCTAAACATTTTGCACTATTCAAGTTAAAAGGAATGGGTAGAATAATTATCGAAACTTCAGAAGAAAGATATAGTTATGAAAACCTATTTCAATCTTCAAGCCAAGACTTAAAAGTTTATATGTTGAATGACAACGAAAAATCGTTAGAAACAATATTTAATGTATTTAAAGATGCTTGGGATATGGATGTAGACTCTTATTCAAAGGTAGATGATGAATTTTTATACAATACACCTTACATATTATCTTCAATAAAATTAGATATACTATGGAAAGAAGCAGAAATATTGCAGCAATCAAAATCTATTGCATATGCATCTAATTACATAACAAAATATTTTTCATTATATACTCCGCTAGAAAAAATATGCACACTACAAATGTGTAAAGAAGTTCATTCTAATTTGAATGTAGACAGAAATGTAAAAGCACAAATTGAAGATAATATAAAAACTCAAAGTTTCTACATTGAAGGAATTGGAAATGTAAGGCATTCAGAAAATATATTAGAAGAATTAGTAAAGGATAATTTCTTGGATATTAATTATAAGCCTACAGGATTGAGTGATGTTTTGTTATCTTATAATATGACAGGTCAACCCCTTTTAAATCCTTCTTTTAAGCCTTTTATGTATTATATGAATGATTTAGGGAAAGAATTAAAAAATGCTAAAAAAACATTCTATTCTTCATTTAATGGAACCACATTATATCATACCAAACCATTTGTTCAAGACATAACATTTGCACTAGCAATACCAAGTGCAGAATTACAAGCTATGGGTGTTGATGATGCAATTCAAGAAGATTCATTCTCAATGAAGTGGCAACAAGAACAAAACTTTAGAGAGTATCAACAATATTTGCCTTTTGGAGCAGGAGGAAACTTGAGCATTAGAAAAATGCACGAAGCTAGAGAGCAGAGAGGCTCTACAAAAGACAAGATAATGTTTAGGGATTTAGATAGAAAAGAACTTTACATAGCAGGAACAATAAATCCAAACTTTAATTATGCTATAAATGGTCAAGACTATAGATATATATGCTCTATGTATGGAGAAGATAACATTAGGATTTTAGGTCCAAACGAATCTCCTTATGTAGGCTCTCCAATTGTATTTTTTCAGATAGTAGATGCCAATAATAATTTATTAGCAGTACAGGCAGCAATTAAAAGCAAAGCCCCTACTACAATGAAAGAAACAAGCAAAGGAGTTTGGGAAGAAGAAAAACAAGATTTAGCATTTCTTGAAAGGGAGAATAAAAAACAAGAAGAACTTAAATTTAAAGGGAGTTACATAAATGTACCGGCAGGAAGATACCCAAGTGAAGTGTGGGATTATGATGAGGTCATAGAAAAGATTGAAACTTTAGACCCTGTATTGACTTTGGAAGGAAAAATGATTGGAAGCAGAGAAGAAATTGCTCCTGCAAAAATTGATGAAAAGGTAGAAGAGAAACCTGAAGAAGATATTATAATTGATTTAGACAATCCTGAAGAGCCAATAATAGTAGTAGAAGATGAAAGAACTATTCAGACAAGAGAATTAAATACTGAACTTCTTGCTTTGCAAGAGTATGTAGATATGGTTGGAGAGGATGAAGAAGCCGAAGAAGAAATAAGAATTATTAAAGAAAAAATTGAAGCATTAAAATAAAAAATATGGAAGATTACACCAATAAAACAGAAGAAGATTTATTAGAAATCTTAGAGGAGTTAAACGAGCAACAAGAAATGTTTGAAGAGGACCTTGATGACCGTGATTATAAAATGATGTATGATAAAAATGCTCAAGAAATAATTAACATTAATGCGGCTTTGAGTGAACTCAATACTGATGCTCTTGTAGAACAAGATTTAGAGAGCCGTTACAATCCATCAGGTGCAGATTCTCCTCCGGCTGAAGAGTTTGTAGAAACTGTAGTAGAACAAGATTTAGAGAGCCGCTACAATCCATCAGGTGCAGATTCTCCTCCGGCTGAAGAGTTTGTAGAAACTGTAGAAGAAATCGAAACGAAACCAATAGAAATAAAACAGGTTTCACAAGAAAATTTAGATAATATAAAATTCTCTGACATCAAGGTAGATAATAGTCTGTTCTTTGCTAAAGGTGGTGCTATATATGAAGGTGATAAAGTAAAAATAAAAGATAGCGGAACTACAATGAAAGTTACTGACATATCAAAAAACAAAAAAGACCAAGTAGAATTTTCAGGCGAAAAAGGAAGTTATTTAATTGGAGATATTGAGAAAATGGCAAAAGGTGGAGAAGTGTCTGATAAAAGACAAAGAGTTGCTGAGTTTATAGAGGAAAACATTAGAAAGCAAGAGGAAGAAGAAAAGGGACAAACCTTTGAAAAATATATGGTACTTGTATATGAACAAAAAACATCAGGTGGTTATCCGTTTGCTGAATTAAAAACTGATAATCTTTTTAAAGCAATCGAGTTTGGCAAAAATAAAATGAAAAGTCAAAGAGCATATAGAGATAATACTGATTATATGTATGTTAATATTAAGCAATTTGTACCAATTAGAGAAAGAAAAGGTAACCCAATTTATGCTTATGAGAACTTGCTTTCGTTTAACGAAAAAGACTCGAATGACCTGTCATTTGCAAAAGGTGGGAGTGTAGATGATATTTCAAAAGAATTTTATAATATGAATTTAGATGAAATTGATGGAGAGGGTATTGATGATGTGAGAAAATTAAAAGCCATAATCTACGAACTTAATAAAAGAAGAAGTTATGCAGAAGGAGGATTTATTAAAGACAATTATTGGGGTATAGACAAAGGGGAGTATGATGAGTTAATTGAAGAAAAGCAGTTAGATTTAGGTAAGTGGTTTCTATATTATAATGAAGCTATGAAAGAGTGGGAAGCAACGATGGATGGAAATTATACTCACACTTTTAAATCTTTAAATGATTTGATGGAAAGAAAAAATGAAATTGATTTATATGAGTATGATGAAGAATTAACTGAAGAAAATGGGGAAGAAGTTATAACAAATTCAAAAGGAGAAATAAGAAAATATGCAAAAGGTGGCTCTGTAAGAAGAACCAATATAAGTCCATTGTTAAGATATACCAACTTTGAAGATGGATGGGTATTTAATTTAGTAAAACTAAACCCTTTAAGAAATCAAGATGGATTAAAGTATAAAGGAAATTATAAGTATGGCATAAGCAGACAAGGACCGGGTAAAAATCAAGAGGTTTGGCAATATGCAACATTAGAAGAGGCGAATAAAAAGTATGATGAATTAATTGAGTTAGGAAAAACCTATTCTAAGATAAAAACTAAAGGAAATATTTCTAAAAACTATGCAAAAGGAGGTACCATAGACAAAAATTTAACTTACAAAGGAGAAGTTGTTGGATTTAAAGATGATGATACAGGTAGAGCATTTTTATTGGGAGAGATTGATATTCCTAAAAATAGCACACCAAAATCTATTATAGAATTAGCAAAAAGTAAATTTAAAAGAACTTGGTATGTTGAAGTATCTAAAGATGGAGAATATCTATATGAAATAGCTGATGACTCATACAAAGGAGAATATCCAATGGTAACTTCTTATGCAAAAGGTGGAGAATTAAACAAGGGTGATGTCGTTAGGCAAACAGGTAAGTTTGCAGAAAGTGGAGATTATTATGTTGTTGAGAAAGATAAAGGCAATAAGGATGAAGAAGCAGAAAACTATTATCAATTATCTGAAGTTCGTAAAAAGGAGCAAGGATGGTTTGAGGAAAGCGACTTAGAGAAATTATATGCAGAGGGTGGTATGACAGAAAAAGACAAGTTAGATGAAGCCATAAAACACTTTGAAGATAAAATAAAAAAACAAGGAAGAATAACTAATGCAAGAGATGAAGAACAATTATCAAGATTAAAAGAGTTAAGAAAATCATTTGCAAAAGGTGGAGAAACTGATTCACCAATAACAAACTATAAGAAAAATATAATGGGAACCACATCTTTTGACTTAAAGGTTAAAGGTATGAGAAAGCCACAAGATTTTATAGTATATCCAATTACTGAGAAAACTGATAAAATTAGAATTCAAAGTAACAAGAAATTTGGAGAGATACACTTGCCTACCGGAAAAGGTATTTTAAGCAAATCAGGAAATACAAGTTGGCACTTAGCTTCAGATATGATGAATAGGAATGTGAACACCTTTGAGTTAAGTGAAGCAGAATTACAGGAGTTTGTAAATCAAATAAAATCTACTTCAGGAAAAAGTGTTGGTAGTTCTTTTGTTAAATCTGACAATAGTGGAGCAAGATTGCTTGAAGATGGAGGGAAGCTAGATATGAATGAAATAGACATATATCAAGGATTGGATGGTGATTATACTATTGTAATGCACGGAGATGTTTATGAAATGAACCATCATACTATGCCAAATATGAGTATAGATATGTATGCAGGAAACAGAGCAGAATTTCCTGCTGACATAAGCCATTGGGGTAAAATAATTACTTATGAAAAGGCTCCAATTATAATAAAAAATAAAATTGAAAAAAGAGCCGAAGAGTATAATAAACAATTTGCAAAAGGTGGAGAAGTGTCTGATAAAAGACAAAGAGTTGCTGAGTTTTTAGTAGTTATGGATTACGATAATGGTTTTTATGATGAGGAATTAGACAGAGAATATGGCTCTGTTACACCTGAAGAAGCGATAGAATGGGAATTAAAAAACAGAATTAAAACTGATGAAGATGCAGATTATTACATTGATGAAGATGGAGAATTAGTTATGGAAAAAGGTGGAAAATTAGATTTAAAAAAGTTTGACAAAGAAATTGCAGAACAAATAGACATTCTTGAATCAATGATAAAAGAAGAAAAAGATGAGGGATTGCGTAAAGAATTGATGGAAGAAATCGACAAAATGAAAAAAGTATTATAGGTTATGGATAGAGAAAAAAAGAAAAAATTATTAGCTATAAGAAATAGTGAAAGAGAAAAAGGTAACTATAATTCTTATGCTGAAATATTTGATAAGAAAAACAGTAAAGTTGAAGAAGATTTTCCTGAAAATCCTAACGACATAACTAAAGATGAATTGCACGAACATTTTGATTTAAATGATGATGGAAAAGTAACATTAGATGAGTACGCAGAGCACATCAATTATCATTGTAAAAATCCGGATGTTTTAGAGGAAGAGTTTGAGAAAAAAGAATTTGAAGAGGGCGGATATATACCTTTTAGTGAAAGAGAATATTTTGAAAATTATATGAATGACTTTTATGGTAATAAAGGAATATATGCTAAAGACTATGATGGTGGATTTTCATTACAAGAAATAAGAGTTGCAGTAGACAAATACATACAAGACTCTAAAACTAATTGGGGCGGAGGAGATAGTGTTGATAGAGAACTAACAAGAGATAGATATTTAATTCCTGTTCGATACCCTAATAAGCCAACTGAATTTAAAAAAGGTGGTAAGACTAAAGAGGCAAAGACTTGGAAAGAAAAATATAATAAGAAGTATGGAAATGATTTAGATGCATCAAATTCATTATCGGATATAGCAGAAGATACCGGTGTTTCAAAAAAAGGAATTCAAAAAATATACAATAAAGGCATAGGAGCCTATAAAACTAATCCATCGAGTGTTAGACCCAATGTTAAATCAAAAGAGCAATGGGCTCAAGCTAGGGTGTATAGTGCGGTAATGGGAGGTAAGGCAGCCAAAGTAGATGAAAAGGAATTGAAGATGGAAAAAGGCGGAGAACTTTGGGTATCAAGTCCTTATGAGAGAGGTGGTGCCTTGTCAAAAGAATTTAAATTTGATAAGAATTTTGTTATTTATGTTCCATCTACATCTAATGTAGGAGATAAAATATCAGAAGAAGAATTAGAAGGTAGAGTTAAGGAAGTAGAGAACTATGTAGCAAATGAATTTGGAGGATATACTGAAACCGAAACAGATGGAGGTTACAAATCTCAGTCAGGAGAAATAATAGAAGAGGATATAGTTAAAGTATCAGTATTTGCTAATGAAAAAGATTGGAGCAAGAATGAAGCGAAAGTAGTTTCTAAAGTAAAAGAATGGGCTAGAAAATGGGGTCAAGAAGCTATAGGTTTTGAATATGAAGGAGATTTATATTATATTGACAACGAAGGAAAGTTTAAAAAAGGAGGACTAACACCTACAAAAGCTAAACAAATATTAGATGATGGTGTTGCAAATGGAAAGAAATTAACTGATAAACAGAAAAGATACTTTGGTGCTATTTCATCGGGCAAGGCAGATAGAGTGAGAGCAAAATCTCGTATGCAAAAAGGAGGAAAAGTCAAAAAATTAAAGTCAGATGAATCATTAAAAGTTAATTTTAGTTTGGACTATCTTTATAATCAATTAAAAGTAAGTATAGAAAATTTAGATGCTAGTGTAACATCTGATGAAAAACGAATTAATTCATTTAGGGTAGAGTCAATACAAAAATTGATTGATAAAAACTTAAAGAAGTTAACAACATTAAAGTAGTAATATTAAATTAACCATACAAATGTAGTAAGTTATTTTAAAAAATAATATATTTGTAAAATAAAACAATAGAAAATGGCAAGTAAAATAGAAGAATTAAAGAAGAAACTCAAGGGTCAAGAAGCCTTAAAATCTACTTTTGTCAAGAAAGGAAATAAAAAGTATGCTGATAAGGTAGAGGTTAGAATTAAAGCTGCTAAAGAAGCACTTAAAGCCTTGGAGAAAGAAGAAAAAGATAAAGCAAATAAAAAAGCAGAATCTGATAAAAAAGCTAAAGCAAAAAAATCTAATGACACTAAGAAAAAATTCATATCATCAGGTATGACTAAAGAGGATTGTATTGAGTTTCTAAAACAAAAATCTAATTCTTTATTAAAGGCAGAAGATACAACTGAAAAAAACATTAAGTCAGGAAGAGCAATAAAAGATGGTTCATTAAAACCAAGTGCATCATTGAAAAATGAAGCTAAAACTATTGAGAGTAAATCTGATGCCGGTCAGAAGATTACAAAAAGTGAACAAAAAGCGATTGCATTTAATATTGAGTCTATTGTTAAAAATTGTGTTGAAATGATACAATATAAAAAAGATGCAGACCAATTAATAAAAGATTTGATTAAAAAATTAGGCGAGATAAGAGCCGACATAGCATCCGGAAGATTGAAGCCCGGTGCACAAAATTAATTATTAACTAAACTTATACATTATGTACCCACACCAAGTTTTAATGGAAGAGCAGAAACTTCAAAAAGAAAATCTGACAAGAGAAGCACAAAATTATTTAAAAGATTTTAATCATTTTCATAGAGGAGTTTCCTTAAAGCAATCAAGAGCAGAAAAAAAAGGAAAAGAATTTGAAGTATCAGAGTCTGACACACAAAAATTAGTAAGATTATCAAAATCAGTTTGTGTTCAGATTTATGAAGATATGAATACCACAAGGCAAGAAGCCGTAGCTAAAAAGAAAGAAGAAGAAAGACTACAACAAGAAGCCTTAGAACTAAAAAGAATTCAAGAAGAAGAGGATTTAAAGCTAAAAGAACAGGCAGAAGCTAAAAGATTAGAAGAGGAAAAATTGAAAGAAGAGCCTAAGCCTCCCGTTTCTAAAAATGAAGAAGGAAATTCACTTTTTGATTACTTTTTTTAATATATAATTATGGCTAGAACAAGAACAAGAAAAAGAACTCAGCAAACAATTAATACTTCTACACCCGAAACTAAGTATGGGTTAATTCCTGTTAATAATCTAACATATGGAAATCCTAATGCAGCACAAGATATACTTATTAGAAAAGAAGGAGATTTTGATTACATAGCAAATTATTTTATGGATAAACCTTATCCAAATAATGATGGTACCTATGCCGCTAAAGAGTTAAAGGATATACAAAAAGATATGGAAAAACTTCAACACGATAAAGTTGTTGAGTTAAGTATCAAATTTGATGAAGATTTAGAAGGAATGTTTCTTGACACCGCATATAAATGTGGAGTTTCAAATCCTGAAGGTTTTGTAAGAGAATTGTATAAAGACATAAATCCAATTATAATGAAGTTAAAATTTTATTATAATAGAATAAGACCTTATCAACTTGCAAATATTTACAAGTTTCCTTTAAACCCAATGCCTACAGTATCTGCTCAGTCACCATCATACCCTTCAGGACATACAGTTCAAAGCAGGGTATTTGCAGATATATTATCCTTTCGTTATCCCGACCAACAAGATATGCTAACTAAGTTTGCTGATAAATGCTCTAAATCAAGAATAATTTTAGGAGTTCATTTTCCTTCTGATGAGGTTTTTGGTAAGCAATTGGCACAGGGTATTGTTAACGATGACAACTTTAAAAATAAATATTTTAATGCAAATAAAATTGCTGAAAGTATAGGAGATAGTAAGAGCCCAATAAAGAATTATGTAAATAATAATCCGGGAACAGAAAATTATTTTGATTCACAACAAAATTATGGAATCTCTAATGCAGTACCAAACAGTCCTCAAGGCAATCAAGGACAAACACCTAATAGATTTGCTCCACCTAAAACAGTAAATGAAAATGAGGTATTTGGAGGGCTTCCTAAAGCACCTGAAGGAGGTATGCCTCCGTTTGGTCCTAAATAAACATAAGTATATGAATACTAAAAAATATCATTGGATATTAGATGCAGGTCACGGAGGATTGAACCCTGAAACGGGAGAATATCAAACAAGAGGAAAAAGAAGCCCGGTATTCCCTACCCCACATAAATATGCAGGAGAAGTATTGTATGAAGGAGTAAGAAACAGGCAGGTTTTACATTGTTTAAAAGAGTTATTAGATGAAAACAACTATGAATATAGTGTAGTATCAGAGGAATGGAGAGATAATTCTTTAAGTGACAGAGTTGCAAAAGCTAATTTAATAGCCAAAGATAATGATAACTGTATTTATGTATCAATACATCATAATGCTTACGGAAAAGGGTGGAATAATGCACACGGATTGTCAACTTATCATTATCCAAAATCAGAAAAAGGATTAAGATTAGCATCCATATTTAATGGCAATGTTGTTGATGAAATGAAATGGAGAAATAGAGGTGTAAAAACTGCTAATTTCTATGTATTAAAATATACATCAATGCCTTCAGTATTAACCGAAAATGGATTTATGACCAATTTAAAAGAGGCTGAGGTCCTAATGGGTGATGAGGGTAGTTACCAACTTTCCTTATCGCATTTTAAATCAATACAAGAAGTAACTGAAAGAGGATTAAAGTTTTTATAAAAAAAAATTACAAAAATGATTTGTTTAATAAATTTTTTATATATTTGTAGCTTAAACAACTCTTTTTTACAAATTGTTTATTCCTTAGAATTCAGTCAGGTTGGTGCCTGACTTTTTTTTTGTTTATGTTGTATAGAAAAGTCATTCCCACCCCAATAGAAAAAGTAGAATTAGGAAAGAAAAAAAAATCTACCTACTACTTAACTGCAAATTTATTTTATAGTAGTGTTCATTACCAAGTTAGAAAACAAGTGGTCGATGAAGCTAAAGCATTTTTACTTCCCCATTTACAAGACTGTCCGGTTCTAGGTAGCAACCTAAGTATATCAATAGGTTATCAAACAGATAAAAACAATCATTTCGATTTAGATAATAAAGCATTTTTTTGGCAAAAAGTATTATGTGATTTGCTTAAAAGAATGGGTAAAATTGAAGATGACAATGTTCATCATATACAACAGATTCATTATTTCTTTCAAAAAGGAGAGCCAAAAATAATTATTCAAGTAAATAGGTTGTAATTGCAATTTTTTTTTTTACTTTTGTTGCAATTAGTAATTATTTATTAAAATAAAATTATTCATTCGTGAAACACACCAATTCTTTTGAACTCATTAAAAAATTAATGAAACTCGTTGATGAGAAAGGAATCGAAAAGGCAAAAAAAATTATAGATAAAGGACTAAAAGAAGGATATGAAAATCAAGATTATCTTTTAGCTTATATTATCAAAACAACTTGCAAAAATTTCAACATATCAGAGAGTGAACTGTTTCTAGGCAAAAGCAGGAAGTTTGGTGTTAGAACAAAAGCACGAGCAATGTTAGTATTACTAATCAGAGAACATCTACATTGGTCACAATCACAAATATCTCAAAATCTAAAATTAAATAAAGCGACTGTAAGCAGAGATATGCGTTATATGGAAAATTTGAACCCTAAATTTCCTGAAGAAAAAAAGCAAAATAATAAATTAATTAAAATAAACAACGATATTAAGATATTCGTTGAAAATAATAAATAATATGTCTGAAAACACTACACCGGATTATTCGGAATTATCTACTCCTGAAAACTTCAACCCATTTGATGAACCGGTAGTTCAAAGGGATTATACAAAACCCAAGGTTTCATACGACCCTGCTTCAATAACAAGCATTCCGGAGCCTATGTATCAGCAACCGAATTTAGATGAATTACAAGAGGATGATTATGAAGATGATAAACCTGCTTCAAAAAAAGAAAAGCCTTCAAAACCTAAATCAGGATTTGGAAGTGATGACCCTTTTGTAAATAACGACCTACAAGACTACAGTAAAAAAGATGCTGATGAAAGTGCTAGTTTAATGGTAGACACTTTTTTAGAAGGATATAAGGTTGCACATACATTTGGGCAAAAATACTTCTCATTAAGCGAAGAAGAAATTGTTAAAAAAGCTATCAAGGGAGAAATAAATCCTGATATGCGAATTCCTATTTCTCAGACTCAAACAATTTCAGTTCAAGAGTTTATTGGAGAGTATAATAGACAGGTAACTGAAGTATTAGTAGTTGATGATGAGTTTGTAGAAAGTGTAAGACCTGTAATGATTAGAGTATTCTCTTCAAGAGGATATGGTTTAAGTGATGAGCAATTTTTAATGGTAGCATTTGGAAAGGACATAGTTCAAAAAGGAGCACAACTTTATACTTTCAAAAAATCACTTACACAATCATTAAAAATGATGACAGAAATGTATAATGCTCAGGTAAACCCTGAATTTAATTCTAGTGCTCAAGGAGCATCAGGACCAAGACCACAAAGTCCACCTCCTCAATCACCACCACCACCTCCTCCTAAACCTCAGTCACCTCCTCCTCCACCTCCGGCACCACCAACTCCGGAGCCTGAAGCACCATCCCCATTAAGAGAGGAAGAAGTTTTTGGAGGATTACCTAAACAAGAAGAAATTGCAAACCCTATAAAACAAACTGTAGAACAGGAAATGAATTCTCCGAATGAAGATGAAGGAACTTTCCACGATGATATGGAAGATGAAATAACCGTAGTTCCAAAAAGAAGAAGAGGCAGACCAAGAAAAAAAATGAGGTTAGAGCCAACAGAAGAAGAAAGTAAAACAACAATTATAGAAGCTACAGTTGAAGATGTAGATTTAAATAAAGGTTTCGATATGTCAGATGCTATGGAAGCTGAAGAAAAATAATTTAACTGAATATTAACCCAAAAACTAAATTATGAAAATAATTATTTTTTTAGTAGTTCTGATTTTTTTTGGTATTTCTATTTATTCTTTGTGTAACAGAAAAGGAAGTTGTGAAAAAGATTCTTCTAAACCCAAAGATAAAAGAGTAGAAAGCATCAAGAGGGCTCAAAAGAACCTACATCCTCAATACAACAAAAATGTTGACAGAGGACCAAGAGGAAGATTTACGAAAAAGATATAGAAAAATGAAATATAGAAGGAAAAAGGTTTTAGTCTGCGGACCACAATCAGATATAAAAGATTATTGTTTTGATGAGTGGGCGGAAAATGTAAAAAACTTTACCTATCCTGAATATGATGTTTTTCTTGCGGACAATTCTTTGACAAAAGACTTTAGTGAATATATTAAAACAAAAGGTTTTGATTGTATTAATGTTACTGAAGAAGATAACAAAGACTCTGTTTTAAAAAGACTAGCGATTAGTCACGAATTGTGTAGGCAGTATGCTTTAAGAAAAAATTACGACTACATACTTCATCTTGAAACAGATGTTTTTCCTCCACCTGATGTAATTCAGGACTTAATGTTTGAAAGAAAGCCCGTAATAGGTGCCTTGTATCAGCTAAATGATAACGAGAATAGGCAACCTATGTTGAATAGAATATCATCTGACTTAGATGACCATAGATGTTCTATTTCAGGGGCAAGTAACAACTTTATGATAGATGGAAAGCCTGTTCAAACATTGTCAGCAGGTTTAGGTTGCATTTTGATTGCAAGACCGGTATTTGAAAAGTATGATTTTAGATATATAGAAGGGCAAAGATGGTTTCCTGATGTTGTTTACATAAATGATTTATATCGTAATGGTCAAAAGTATTTTGCTCATACAGGTATAATATGCAAACATAAGAATTCAAAATGGGGAGAATTTGGAAAAGATTATAATTAAAAAATAAATAAAAATATGAATCACTTTGCAAACAACGGAAAAGAGTATTTGAGAAAAGAGTCAAAAAAAACTCATTACAAAGACTTTAAGTGGAAAATGCCCGGAGATATAACAAAATATATAGGGGAAAGAGATAAGAAGAGAGATACCTCTATGAAAGGTCAAAAAGAAAGATTAGAGGGGCAGTTGGAGTTGAGAAAAAAATATGTTGAACTTTTAGAAGATAAAGAAAAATGTATTAAAGAATATATTGCACATCCTATTGAAGATAATAAAATGCTATTAGATGTAGCACAGGCAAAAATAGATGCTCATAATATTAAAATAGAAATAGTATCTCAAAAAAATGTTTATGTAGATACATATATTTATTACAAAGAAGATTTTATGAAACGATTTGATGCAGGTGAAAGTGAAAAGAAAGTGAATGATTACAAAAAAAAATAAATGTTAGCTAACTATACAAAAAATATAGATGGAGTAGTTAAGCAAATAGACTGCAAACCGTATATATATTCTAAAGAATATTCAGATAGCAGGTATTCAGTATTTAATGACAGGGGAAATATACTTAACCTAAGATTAGGTTATATTATTGGCTCAATAGGTCATATTCCAAAATCATTAATGGATGTTGGATATGGAAATGGAGATTTTTTAGATGCTTGTAAAAACTCAATAGATATTCTTTATGGCAATGATGTAGAACCTGCATATCCTTTAAAAGATAATATAAAATTTGTAAAAGATATTACCTCTGTTGAGGTTGATGTAATTACATTTTTTGACAGTTTAGAGCATTTTAATGACATAGAGTTTGTAAAAGATTTAAAGTGTAAATACGCAGTTATATCTCTTCCTTGGTGTTGGGGGGCATCAGATGATGAATGGTTTAATAATTGGAAACATAGAAAGCCTGATGAACATTTGTATCACTTTGATGAAAAATCATTAGAAAAATTTATGAAAAGAATGGGGTTTGAAATTATTAATTATACTAACATAGAAGATAAAGTTAGAATTGATAAAAATTATACACCAAATATATTAACCGCTACATTTAAAAAATTATAGAATGAGAGAACCAAAGCTAGGAATGGCAGTAGGAAAAAAAGGAATTGGTAAAACCTACCAAACTAAAATACTTATTGAGTCCTATGTTTATGGAAATCCATCAAAAGGTGTTCTACCTCGTAGAGTATTAATTTTAGATGTTAATGATGAGTTTGTAGATTATAAAGCTATATCTATGAAAGATTTAGTTAGATTTTCTGTTATGCCTACCGCAGAGATAAGAAGAGTAAGACCCTTTAATGAGCAAACAGGAATAAGACTTACATTAAAAGAAATAGCAAATCAATTATGGGATATACTACACTATTTCAGAGGAGGTATGTTATTGATTGAGGATATTAATAAGTATGTAGGTGACCATCTTCCAACAGATATTGTAGGTGCTATTTGTTCTAACAGACACACAGACTTAGATATAATTATGCATTTTCAAAGTATTGGAAGAATTACAACAAAAGTATGGCAAAATGCTAATTGGTTAAGGTTTCATAAAAACTCAGATAGTATTGAAAGACACAGAAATAAATTCCCGGATAAATACGAAATGTTTAGTATTGCTGAAAATATAGTCAATACACAATATTTTAATGATAATCCTAGATATTTTATGTATGTAGATTTAGATGAAGAAAAATTAAAAGGAAAAATGTCTGAGGCAATTATTAATAATGGAATAGATGAATACTTATCTAAAAATTTCAATTCCGTTGTAAAACCTGCAATCAACAAAAAAAGTTTGAGTGATGGCTCTAAAATTGATAGAGATGAAGCTATAAAACAAGTAAGGGATAGAATAAGGCAGCAATACTTCCTATAATAAATATTTTAAAAAATAAATTAAATGAAAAGATTTGACATCATAAATGCATTGATTAAAAAAAACAATTACAAAACATATCTTGAAATAGGGGTAAGGGATAAAGAGTGTTTTAATCAAATTATAATTGATGATAAAAAAGGATGCGACCCTTTAGATGAAGAATTTTTAGCAGAATTTTCTGTTGCGAAAAGTACATCTGATAAAAAATGGAAACCATCAGAAATAGATGTGGATTTTAGAATGACATCAGATGAATATTTTAAAAATCATAATCATAAATATGATATTATATTTATTGATGGATTACACTTAAATGAGCAAGTATATAGAGATATAAATAATTCTATAAATTGTTTAAATAAGGGAGGTGTAATTTTAATGCACGATTGTTTGCCTTTAGAAGAGGACCATCAAAAAGTACCGGCAGTAACAAGTTATTGGAATGGTGATGTTTGGAAAGCATTTGTTAGGGTTAGAAATGAACGAACAGATGTAGAGATGTCAGTAATTGATACAGATACAGGAGTAGGTATGATTACATTTGACAAAAAGAAAAAACCTGCTATAAAAGGTAAAATAACTCTTGATTGGGATAATTTCTCTAAAAACAGAGAGGATTGGATGAATGTAAAGAGTACAGAGGAATTTATAAAAGAAGTAGGAGTGGAAAATTTTTCTAAAAAAAGAGTTCAAAGTTTTTTACATAGTGGAAGTTTGGGAGATGTAATATTTTCATTGCCATTAATAATCAAAAAAGGAGGAGGAGATATTTATTTAAAAAATAAACATAAATTTTCTGCAACTAACAAGCAATACCAATCTTTGTATAGGTTGCTTAAATGTCAACCTTACATAAATAATGTAAATTTATATAAAGATGGTTTTGGAGAAAAAACATACAAAAAAGGGTCAACATCTGAAATCGACACAGAGGTAAAAGTTAAATATGATAATTCAGTAGAGTTAGATTTTGATTTAGATTATTTTAGACTTTCGCCAAAACTTTTTGAAGAACAAGTAGTGTTTTCATATTTTAGAGTTTGGAAAGAAAATCCTCAAGATACCCCGTTTCCCTATTTATTATTGAAGGATGACTTTACATTTAATACTCCCGAATTAAATAATAATGTAGAAATTCCAAAGGGAAAATTTAATGTATTTCATATAACGCAAAGGTACAGAGATGGAGTAGATTTTGATTGGGAAAAATGTATTAAAGAACAAAAAGGTAAAAACTATTTTATTGGTTTGAAAGATGAATATGAAGCCCTTTTAAAAGAATACGATGTAAAAGATAATTTAATTTTTTATGGCGATAAAGTAAAAGACTTATATGATATGGCTTGGATGATAAAAAAATGTAATAAATTTTATTGTAATCCTTCTGTTTCAATGGCAATAGCTATGGGGCTTTATAAAGAATATCATATTGCAATAAATCCTGATATTAAGTATGTTTTAACAGGAATGGAAATTGAAAATGTATTGAATTAATTTTTTATAATATAATTTTATATATCTTTGTCCAATGAAAAAGAATCTAGGTCTTATTGTTGGAGGCACAACTTTTGTTCTATTTATGACTGAAGCAATTATCCATTTTAATATGGGTAAAAATCATACAAAAGAATTAGAAGGAGAAGTGACAAATCCAAATAACTTCAAATTACCGGATTCTAAAGAGTTAATTAAGTTAGCATTAATAGTAGGAATCTTTTCTGTTATGAATGGTGTTATCGTTAATGAAGTTAAAAAATCATTTTAATTTCAACTTAATTTCAACTTTTTTATCAAATTTTCAGGGTTAAATAGTATTTTTTAAAATAACTTCAACTAATCCGGTTACACTTATTTACATAACAACAAGCTAATAAACCTATATATGTTTATAAATTTGTTTTTGTATTTAACAATGGCTTGTGCCTAAGTTTAATTTAAAATCTTTAGTAAGATGATTGAAGGAAAAGGAAAGAAGTCTATGTTGATGGGTATTCTTGGAGTCGCAGTTGGTGTAATGATAGGTATCATTGGAGCAAATGTGGTTGAAAAGAATTTCCTAGACAAAGATGGTGAAGCATAGTAATTATTGATGGTAAGTCCCAAGGGCAGTCAGTTTGATATGGTCCTTTTAGTTGAGCCCACGGCTCCTAAGAGTTGATAATTGATAACAAGATAATTATTAAGTTTTGTAAAAAGAGTGACCCGTTAAGGGGAGTTTATGTTGTTTAGTTCATAAAAAGTTTATGAATTATAATTGTTTAACCAAATAAATTAAAGAAAAAATGGAAAATTTAAACCGTTATTTCTCTGATGCAGAAGAAAACATTTCAAACGAATTTATGTCAGCTAATGGTGTAAATGATTGGGATGATGCTTTTGACTTTGGTGGTTCTGAAGAAGAATACTTAAACGCAATGGGTTCGGCTGATGCTAGTTCATCACAACCTTACATTATCTCATTATATAACTCTACGGCAGCAGATGTAGCATCTGTTGAAATTGGTGGAGCATATAATACGATAACTAAGGTAACCGCAATCGCAGCAGGTGGAGGTATTCCGGCAGGTGAAGCAGGTAACACGGCAAATATCCTATATAATATGGCTATTTCAGGTGTAACTTATCTTGAATTTTTATGGCAAAGTTCATCTAAACCATTCGTGGTTGGATTAACTTACCTACAAAGTGATGGAGGCTCAACACAGGTCCTAGAAACTATCGTAGTAAAAGTAGTTGACTCTAATGGTAATCAACAACAAAAAACTCTTGTTCCTACAATTGACCCTTACCAAAACCAAACAGACATTACTGTATTAAAGCATACCTATAAGTGGGATGGCTTTACTACATTAACAGTTAACAGTATTGCAGCAAAAGCGACTTTAAAAGTCTACTTGTTCCCATCTGAAACTGTTTCTCAAGGTCGTGCTCTAACAGGCAATTCAATTGCTCGTGGTTATGGTAATCCAAATGTTGTAAGACAAGACAAGATTGTTCTTGGTCAAGGAGTTGCTCGTGCATTACAGGGTTAATATTAAGTTATTAATTCTTAGAGATTAGATATTAAATGGGGCAGAGGTAGATGCAAAGGCATTTTCTTCGAGCCCCATTTTTTTTTACTAAAAAGATAAATTAAAAATATACAAAAAGATAAAAATGAATTTATACACATACATAGCACATAATAATTCTTCGGGGGCTAATGAACTTTTAAGTAATTATGGTTTTCAAGCTACCGACAGTATAAGTGAGTTAATTAGCAGATTAAAAATAATTGTAAGAAAATATAAAAAAGTTGCCTTACAAGATATTAGTGAAATACATCCTGATAAATCTTTATTAGAGTCATTCACTAAATCATTTACTTCAGATAAAGATTTCGCATATGCAACAGGTAGAACACCGGGATTTGCTGAACCTGAAGTTGTAGAGCCTACACCATTTAAACCGGAGGCTCCATCTTCATTTGAACCTACATCAAGTTCTAATTTTGATGCAAAAGAGGTAGTAAGCGAAATAAAAGAAGTAAAAAAAGAAATACTTAGAGAAAAGCTAAAAAGAGATAGGAGAGCAAGAGATAGAAAAATGAAAGAAATGCAAACATCTCCAATTCTTCTATTAGCCGTAGGTTTTGCGGTAGGTTATATAATAGCAAAGAAGTAATATGAGATATGAGCATCATAATTTTAGTGAAAATTTTAAAGCAATAAATAAAACAAAAGATATGGCTATAACGAGAGAGTTAATGTTATCCGAAGTTGCTAAAGTGATAGAGGGTAGACCGGCTTTAGTACGAAAAGCACTTGTAAACTGTGGTGTGAAAGTTTCTGCACGAGCAGGAAAAGTTGAATTAGTTACGGCAGTAGCATACAATTTAACAAGTGAATGTGTAAGGGTTGGAATTATGAAATTAGTTTTAGCTAATCAATTACCATTTATTGAGGGTTCAGAAGAAATTAGTCCAATGGACACGGATGCTAGTAGAGATGGATTTATGAATCAAGTAGGAGGAGTTCCTGCTCCATCAGCAGGTGCAGGTGCAGGAGTAACAGGCGGACAATGGTTAAACGGTGGTATTCAGGTGTTATCTACCGTTGCAGGTATTTGGCAAGGAAATAAAAGCTATAAAGAAGCAGGAAAGCAAAGGGCTCACGAATTGGAACTTGCAGCTATGAATAGAGATTTGATGTTGCAGCAGATGGAATTAGGTGCAAATCAAACTGTATTACCACCAACTCAAGCAGGTTTAGGAGGCTCAAGCAAAGTTGTATTTATTTTATTAGGAGTTGGAGTTTTAGCAGTTATAGGTTTTGCTTTTTATAATAGTAGAAAAGGAAGTTCATCACCGGCAGGACAAAATTAGTTCTTTGAAATATGTTTGATAGTGAAGTAAATCTTTTTGATGAGGCGAAGGAAATTTCTTTTGATGGACAAAATAATGTCACAAACAGAATGACTATGCCAACTGAAACACAAGAAAGTATCAGTACAATAGTCGATGATGGAAAGGCGGCTTTAGTTAAAGATAGCACTAAAGAGATGTTAAAAGGAGCAGTATTAGGAAGTGTATTAGGGGCTATTTTATCATTATGGAGAAAGAAAAGTGTATGGATGGGAGTTTTAGCCGGAGGATTAGCCGGAGGTTATATAGCTAAGGAGAGTATTATAGATTTTAAAAAGAAATGATAAATGGCACTACAACCTTTAGAAAGAGAAGAAATGGATATGCAGATAGAGGGTATATCAGTAACTCGATGGAGGATAGTAGGAGGAGTAGTATTATTAGGTTTAATAATTTTGGTAATTAAGAAATGAATATTTTATTTAAAACAAAGCAAAAATCGTTAACTATTATGATAGAGGTCGTAACAAATGGTCCTCAAAAAATTCAGGTAATAGTTAAAGATATTAATAAGCCTAATACTGATTACACAAACAGATATGCAACTATTGATGGTAAGCAAAGATTCTTCGTTAGAATGCCTTTATCACCTTATGAAGCACTTATTAGTGTATATAATAAAGCTAACGGTAATTTAAAAAAGGGTCAAGATGCATCCTTTAAAGTTGTAAAAATAGATGCTAGACCATTAGAAAGAAAAATGGATTGTGTTGATTGGAGTAATCCAAAAATTAGAGATTTTGCAAATTTTGCTCAACAATTCTCTGACAATGCAGGAATATTAAGTGCAGGAAAGTTTCCAAATGGAAGCACATATATCTCAGATGAGGGTAATTTTAGAATAGATTACTTTGATGATATTAGAACAAAAAGAGGTTTGGTAATACAAACCCCTGCAAGAATTAGTCAGTCAAAAGGAATTATACAAGTAAGCAAAGCACATTATAAAAAGTTTACTGTTCCAATGAGAATGGCAATTCTATTACACGAGTTTTCTCATTTTTATTTGAATGAGAATATGGAAGATGAAACAGAAGCAGATTTGAATGGATTATTAATTTATTTGGCTCTTGGTTATCCAAGAATAGAGGCTTATCAAAGTTTCCTTACAACATTTAAGGACACTCCAACACCTCAAAATAAAGAAAGGTTTGACATTTTAAATCAGTTTATAACAAATTTTGAAAGAAATAAATTTTGCACTCAGAATAGTACACCTAATTTGAGAGCAGGTAAATAAAAAAAAAGATATGGCAAGTTATAATTGTAGCAGAATATTGGCAGATGGCTCAAGTTGTTTTGGACAAATGACTTCTTCAGGAGGATGTGACCCTTGCGATGCAAGAGTAGAAGGAGGAGGAATATCAAAAACAAGAGGAGTTCCTTCACAAGGCTCATTAAGATATGGTCCAAGAGGACAAAGACAAAACTTTAGAAGTTTTACAGGAACTAATTGGCAACAGTCAGGAAGAAACCGTGAAACTTTGTGGCAACAAGGAGGAGTATTTCAAAATGCTTCAGGAGGGTCACAAAATAAAGAAGTTATGAAGATGAGTGTAGGTAAATTGGTGATGGGTTATTTAGGAATAGGTTTAACTGCGTTTGTTATTGGTTATGCAATAAGAAAAGGCGGAACGGCTGCTAAGTAATAAAAAATTAAAAAAATGGAAAGAAAAGAAGAAGAAAGTGTATCGAAAATGAGTGTAGGTAATTTTGTTTTATCAATGGTATCAGTAGGTTTATTATTTTATGTAATTGGCTATGGATATTATAAAGGACAAGAATCAGCTTAATAAAAAAATATAGAAAATGGAAAATAACTTTTTAAATATGGATGCTTCAGATGTGCCAAATGATATGCCTTGGGGCAATACAGTTTGGTCAAATCAAGCAGGAAATGTAACAAAAGAAGAAGCAGTAAGAGTATCTCAGATAGTTGGTACTGCTTTTAATGCATCAGGAGAAGAATCAATCACATTAGACCATCATATTGGAAATAGACCAAATATGGTATTGACTGATGATGATAATAATTCAATGCCGGATAGTGATGTATGGAGCAACCATCCCGGATTTTTAGGTATTACTTGGAGTAAAAAGAAAGCTGAAAGAGAAAGAGAAGCTAAAGAACAAGCTAAAGTAAATGCAGAATATCCTAATACAGGAAGTTGTGCGGTTCTTACATCAAGTTTAGAAAGATTAGATGGAGATGTAGATAGATTAGAAGCCAATAAAGGTGGCGGAAGTAGAGGTGCTAAAAGAGTTAATGCAAGAGCAAGAAAAACAAGAGGTATTCGTAGACCAAGTATAAAAGATGCTATGGAATCAGCTTGTATTGCAGAACAACAAGCACAACAAGCTAATTTGGCTAATCAACAACAATTATTTACACAATCCGCAGCAGCAACAGGAGGTCTTAATAGTCCTACAAACTTAATGCTTGGATTTTTAGTCCTTGGAGCAGTTGGATATGGTATTTATAAAGTAATGAAACGATAAAATTATGAGCAACAAAACAATGTTATGTAACGGACAATATGTTACAAATGACCCTTGCTATCCTTTATGTAGTTTACCTGATGGAAGCGGATGCGATTATTCATCAATTTTTGGTGGAGATGGTATTGGTGGTCCAACAGAACAATATAGTGTTACAACAGGAAATGCAGTTGCAGGTAATACATCAACAAGAGTTAATACAAGTGTGATTGACCCTTATCAAAATATTACTCCATCTATGTTAAATGCAAGTGGAGGAACAAAAGAAAATTCAGATATGTGGTTTGGATTTGGTGGTAATAGTGATTTTATGTTTGGAGATTATTAAAAAAAAGAAAATGGAAAACAATTTATGGTTTAATCAATCAGGAGCACAAAACACTACAGAACTTTGGTTTAATCAATCCGGAGATGCAGTTATTACTGTTGGAGGAGATAAGTATTCATACGAGCCCGTATTAACTTGGGACAGAGGTTGTGACAGTATGGATGATAGTGGAGATGGAATTTTCACAAATAAAGATTGTAAAACAAAATCTAAGTTTGGAGGAGTAGAAGGGTTAAAACTTGGGGCATATCGTTTCAAAAACGGTGTGATGGATAATTAAAAAAAAAGAATATGTTTATAGATAGCGATTTTAACGCAAATAGTTTTGGAAATTTTGATACAGATGCAATGCAGGACAATTCTCTGTATGCAAGTGGAGAATATTTTAATGCTATTGCAAGTGTAGATTATTCAACATTTGTTGAAAAATATAGAATTTTTCCGGGAACGGATGGTTTTACAGATGCAGGATATAGTCCTTGTCGTGGTTTTCTTGGCAGAGTTCGTTGCAATTTACCCGGCTTCAGGATTGGATTTTATTCTAAAGACCAAGCTATAAAAAATGCCTATGATACAAAAGCTAGAAGTTTAAACTCATACGGATTTGGTTTAGCTGCTATGAGTAGTAGTATGAATTCAGTTAAATCAAGGGTAAAAAACTTAGTTCCATTTACATCAGATATGAGTTGTTCCGAGTATGTTTCTGTTACTGAAAATTTAAATTCTTTAATGAATGATTGGAGTAATGCATCGGTAGAAACGGATTATGATAGAGATTATAGAGCAAAATATTTAAGTGAAATTTCTGATGCTTTAAGTAAGGTTGCAGGATTTATGGATGCAAGAGATTGTAATGGTACTACCTCAGCTATTGATACTGCCCAAGTTGCACAAGAAGAAGCAGAAGCAGCAGCAGAAGTAGCACAAATAGAAAAAGAATCAGCAGATGCAGCATACACTCAAGAAATAGAACTAATTAGAGAAGAGTCAGATGCAGCAGCAGCAGTAGCAGCAGAAGATAATGCTGAATTAGCAAAACGAAATAAAATGATTATGATTGGAGCAGCTATAGTCATTGCAGTATTAATATTAAAAAAGAAATAAATTATGTTTTTAGATAGTGAATCAAATCAAAATATATCATCCTTTAATGATGGTGAATTCTTAAATCATCCCGGTTTTATAGGTGGAAGTTGGTTTAAAGATATAACAAATCCTAAAGGAGCAGAAAATGATAGGTATAGAACTGAAGAAGCAAGGCAAAAAGCTGATTGTGATTATGCAGCAGGAGATAGTTGTGTAGACTTACAAGAATGTAAAGATTTCTTCCAAGATATTTATAATACTAATACAGGTAATAGTAGAGTACCTAAGAGAAAAAGAAAAGCAGCTACATTTCACAAAGGTAAAGTAGTTAGTTTTATGAATGCTAGAGATTGTCAGGTAAATACTACAGTAGAATCTTCTATTGATGCAGGTATTGAGGATGTAAAACAAAAAAACGAAGAACTCGAAAACATACGAGAGCAATTAACACAATTAGGTAAAGACTCAGCAGCAGCATCGGAAAGAACTTTTCAAGAAGCACAGGCTTTAATTAATCGTGAAACTGCAAAAGCAGATAAAGAAAAAAAGAATTTAATGATTGGTGCAGGAGCATTAGTAGGAATTATGCTTTTAGTTCTTGTCTTAAAAAAATAAATAATAATAATTAATAATTAACAATTAAAATCAAAAAAAAATGACTGCAAATCAAGTTTACAAATTATCAGGTTCAGATACTCCATTCAGCGAGTGGGTAGGAGAGCAAAAAAACAAGTATGGAGCAAAATTCATTGAAAATGAAGAATTCATTAATATGAATGGAGAAGGATTTATTCCTGATGCACCAAGAACTAAAGAGCAAGTGGTACTAGATAATGCTGATGAAAACATAGAATTTCCAAGAGGAGCAGCAGTTAGCGGTTCAGTAAGTTTAGGAAGTTCAGAAGTAACGGCAGGTGCAAGTGTATCTAACTTTCCAACTAAGAAAGTAGTATTTATTGCAGGAGCACTTTTAGTAGGATTTTGGGCTTATAACAAATATTTAAAAAAGTAAAATTATGACAGATACTAATAAGATTCTTATTGGTGTTGGTGTAGTTGGAGCATTAGGTGTTGGAGTTTATTTACTAACTAGAAAATCAGGAGGTACTACAACTACTATTACTACTACAGGAGGGGGAGGTTCAAGTCAAAATGACCCATCAACTAGCACCGTAGATAGTTTGGGCACAACAATTGGAAATTTGTTTTCTGAACTTTTTGCCAAAAAAGAGAAAGATAATAATCCGACAACGGCTCCAACTTGTGAAGCACCGGCAGACCCATATACTGCGGATGGTATTAAGGCAGATGACTATTCATCTTCCGAAATTGAAAAAATGCAAATGAATCTGTCTGATTTAAGTCCTGACATCAAGGTTATAATTGATGCTTCAGGTGGAATAGATGGCTATATAGGTCCCGGATTTAAAACGGCATATAATATGGCTAGAAAATCTTGTAAAATTTCATCAATACAAAACATTACATAATATGGGATTTCTTAATAATCATAAAGATGCATTTAGAAAAAGCAATTCAGCTTGGGGAGATGATAATGTAACAGTTTATAATATTCCTAATCGTAATAAGTCCAATTCATCAGGAATGGCTAAGAATATGGAGTATGATGACTTAACAGATATGATTAATGAAGTTTCATCTATTGAGCCTAATTGTCAAGAAGATGAAATGATTCTTAACTCTAAATTAGAGTCTTTGTCTTTAGAAAAAGAAAAAAGAGATAAGTTAGAAAATGTTACCCGTATTGAAAGAGATGATGCATTTGAGCCAAAAGAAAAAGTAATAAAAGAAGATGTAATAAAAAAGATTGCAGTCAAAAGTGAAAAACCAACAGTATCTAAAGATAATAATTTTTTAGAATTAGAAATAGCAAATTCTCTTTGTGATGCCGAAGAACCTATAGAAGATAATAATATAGTAGCAGGTATAGACACTAACACTTTTTTATTAGCAGCTTTAATAGTTGTTGTTGTTGTTAAAATAATTGATTAAATAAAAAAATGGATAAGAGAACTAAAATAATTTTAGGAGCATCAGTAGCAGCAGTAGCAGCTTATTTCTTGTTCTTTAGAAAAAAAGAAGAAGCAGTAGATAATACAGGAGTTGTTTCATCATCTAAAGGACTTAGTATTGATGTAGCAGAAGCATTAGGAAAAGGAAAAGGTAAATGGATAGGTGTTCCTTCTAAAGAAAGAGGTGAAGTTACTGAAAAACTAAGGTTAGGAACAGTTGCCACTTTCAACGGTTCACCTTGTACGGTAAAAAAGTTTTGGCAAGATAAAAATGGTTATGTTGGAGCAATTAGATGTAAAGAAATTGCAGAAGGTGAATATGAAGTGCCTGAAGGAAGCACACTAAATTGGTAAATATATAGTATGAGCAAAGATGCCTGTTTAATAATACCCACTAATCAGAGTAGTTTTTCTACTTGGATAGAATGGCATAAGTCATTAAAAAGTTGCGTTGGAAAATCACAAGCCAATCAACTTTGGATGATGAATTTTGATAAAGAAATGCCGGGGGACACCGTTGAATTACGAGAGTATATGGAAAAACAAGGTGTTCAATTAGATAGAGATGTTTTAGACAGATTGACCGATACAGGAAAAGGAGTATTTGATTTTATTGGAGGCACTATAGATTTTGGTTCTACTATTTCTAAGATAATTGTACTAATTATTGTAGGAGGAGCAGGTTTAATGATTTATAATATTGTTAAAACACCTGAAGGAGCACAAAGACTTGGTGCAGCAATAGGCACAAGAGGAATGTCAGAAGCAGGACAAATAGGCGGAGGTCAAAAAAGAATAGCAAAATAATGACTAGAAAGCAGAAAATAATTACAGGAGCATCAGTTGCCGGATTAGGTATTGTGTATTTAGTTGTCACTTCAATTAGAAGAAAAAAATTATTTACTGAAATCTACTCGGCTATTGGGGGAGAGGGAGCCAATATTAGTAATTATAATGAATGGTTTAGTCCAACTTATTATACATCTTATAGTAACGGAGGACATATTTTGCTTACACCCGGTCTAGCTTTACAAAAAGCAAGAAAGCTAGGTGATTCATTTGGTTGGATTAATGATGATGAAAATGATATTATAGGAGTTATGAGGTCACTTCCTGATGGTGTAGCATTAAGTCAGGTTGCACAGAAGTTTGAAGAAAAAGGATATGGAGATTTAAGAACAAAAGTAGGTGAGTTAAAAAAAGGAACTGTTAGTCAAATAGGACAAATACTATCTCAAAAACCACCATTTAGAAACGCATAATATGGAAAAAACGACAAAAATAGCATTATATAGTTTAGGAGGATTAGCATTAGCAACCGGATTATTTTTTGGGGTTAGGGCTTTGTTTAAAAAAACAAAAACAAATAAATTATCATCTTCAGAAAGAAGAGAGTTGGAAATTTTACGAAACAAGGATGAAAATAATCTGACTGAAGAAGATAAAAACAGAATAAATGACCTAGACCCTAGCTACACACCTAATGAAGGAGAAACTACTGTATTAGGAAGTTGTTCTTTTCCTTTAAGAGTTGGAGATTCTTGCAAACAAGTTGCTCAAATACAATTAGCAATAAACGAAAAACACAATCCCGGAGGTTCATTAGGTCAAGGGGATGACTATGATTGGGCTTGTTTACCAAGTACCCCATATCAACATAAAAATCTTTCAGTAGATGGGGATTTAGGTCCTTCAACTGCAAAACAATTAGGAAGATGGTACGGATTATGTAAAAGTTCAGGTTTTCTTTGGGAAGTGTGTAATTGCGAAGATATGAAAATTACTGAAGGACAATATAATAGCATTATAAATGGTGCAGATGTTAGTGATGAAGCACTTAAAAAAGCAGGTTATAGTGGATTTTCAGGATATAGCAATTTTAATGTTCCCGGATTTGGAGAGAAGTATGATAGTCCATTAGGTAAGTTTTATAGAAGCAAATATGCTTTTGTAGATGATTATCCTAAGCAAAGTTCTATGACTCATAGTTATGGAATGGGTAAAGGATTTGGTTTCTCAGGTCCTGATGCTTTATCATTTAATGGACAAAAAGGAACAGAAAGCGAAGTTCAATCGGTACAACAATTTTTTGATGATGTACCATAAATAAATAAATCGGGATTGAGATTGACTTTTTAGTCAAGGGGAGGGTGTGTCCCCTTTCTCTTTCCTTTAATTAAATAATTATAAAAAAAAAGAAATATGAGTTTTTTAAGAAACAACGAAAATTATGCTGCTTGGTACAACCAAGTAGGTTCCGTATCAGGAGGAGTAGCAGGAAGTATATCAACAGGACTTGGTAATGCATCAGTAGGTGGTGGTAATCCAACTGCAAGTTGCCCTTGTCAATATGCACCTACACCAATTTTAGGATGTACTACCGCAGGTAGCTTAAACTATAACCCTAACGCAAATCAAGATGATGGTTCTTGTATAGCACCTGTTTCAGGATGTACTGACCCATCAGCACTTAATTATAACCCTAGTGCTAATGTGGATTGTAACGGAAATGCATTAGGTGGTGCAAGTCAAGGACCTGTAAGTGTAGGACCAACTCAAGGTTTTGATGGAACATTTTATAATGCAGGTGGGTGTGGCTCATACTCAAATTTCAACCAAAAAGGTTTTGGAGGATATAACGACCAAATGTGGTTTAACGATTAATAATTAAATAAAAAAAAGAAGATATGGCAATTAATGCAAGTAAAAAACCGTGTGGTCACTACTATTGTGACAGAAATGTAGGATGTCCAAAAGGATGTGGAGGATGTAGTGGAAACCATTGCACAGGTAAATCAGGTTCTTCAGTATCAGGAAGCAGCAGAGAATATAGAAGAATGAGTGGAGATGGTGATTCTTACACAAATATTTTTAGTGAAAAAAATTATTGGATTGGTGTAGCTGCCGGTGTAATTGGATTACTAGCTTATCAAAAATATTTTAAAAAATAAATAGGATATGGCATTTATAAGAGGAAGAAGCAATCAAGGTAGTAGCAGATATGACTCGCCTGAAGTTCGTGAAGCCCAAATAAGGGTTGTTCAAGATGCAGTAGCTTCAGGACAAATAGAAATGAACTCTGAGGTTGAGGACTATATAAATGCAAGAACAAATCCACCTAATAGAAGAGGCGGAAATCCTAATAATCCAAATGCAGGTTTTAGAGAGGGTGGAACAAGAACCAAAATACCACAAAATTGTGTAGATGCAGCTATGACAATGAAATTTGCATCTAATCAAGATAGACTTGATTTTTATAAAGATTGTGCCGCATCTAATTCTGATGATACAGAAGTTACAAGTTCAGTTGAAACAACAGGGGCTGAGGGCGAAGTATTAGAAGCAGGAATGGGTAGTAGTAACACCAAACTTATAATTGTATTGCTTTTAGCGGCAGGTGGCATATACTATGCTTACAGTAAAGGAGTGTTTGGCAATAAAAATAATATATAATATGGCAGAATTAACAGGACAAGGACAAGGACAATTTTTAGGCTCAGATGATAATGTATATACATATAAATGTGTTTATTCAGATGGTACGGTAATATTAAGAAATACACCTTGTCCATCTCAAAGCCCTTATGCACAAGCAGGTACAGGAAGTCAAAATATAGGCACACTAAATCAAGATAAAGAAGATATTCAACCATCCGTTATATTCCAAAATAATATGATTGATGGATTTAAAAGGTTTGGGGTTTCATTTTTACAAAACAGAAGAAATGTAAATGTTAATACACTTAATGGATTAGCATCAGCAGGAACATACCCTAAATGGCAACAACTTTTAGCAAACAAAATTTCTTACATAGATATGCTTTTAAATACAGGTGGTATAGAGCCATCAGTACCTCAAGTATATAATCGTGAAATACCATTAGGTCAAACGGCTCAACCTGTTAGACCTGTAAGACCTTCTATTTCAGTACCTCCTGTAAATGATTATTCTAATGTTGATGCATATTGCGATAAATATTATCAAGCATATATTTCAGGAAATGGCGGTGCTATGAATACGATAGCTGCTACAGTAGCATCTATGTATAATATTGACAACGCACAAGCAAAGGCTTTATTAGCTGAAAGATGCTTATGTAAGGGTTATGAATTACCAACAGATGACCCTGTAAGCGACCCTGTTACATTTGATTGTTCTTATGTAACACAAGAATGGTGCATTAAGTTTAATCAAGCATTTGCATTTGGAAAAGATTCACCTAATATGCAAGGAACCGTAATACCATTTATTACATACGCAAGTGGTTATGGAGTTACTCTTACATATGACCAAGCATACGGTTTATTACAAAAATGTTGTCGTGATGGTAACACAGGTGATAACCCTTGTAATGACCCAAATTGGGTAAATCTTGCAATGGGAGGAACAATTGGTCAGCCAAATTATAACTATGGTAAAAACAATTACTGTGATAGATGTAGAGCCGGAAATGGAAGTTTCCCTGTAAGTTGGAATCCAAATACAGGAAATTGGTATTATGACCAAGCAAATGGAACAGATTATTGTTCTTGTTGTGAGCCATCTAACCAAACAGGTGAGTATTCTTGTGAAAATGTACCTGAAGAATTTTGCATTCAGTTCAGAAATGCTAGTGCATTCGGTCAGCCACAAACTGCTATACCAAATGTAGTAAGCACATTTACTACTTACGCAGCAGGTATTGGATTTACACTATCATATAATCAGGCATACGATATATTAAAAAGATGTTGCGAACAAGGCTCAACAAGACCGACAAGACCGACAAGTCCAACATTGCCACCGTTACCGACTAAACCAATACAAACACAAATTAAAAACAATACAAACATATCTTCCTCAACAAGAGGTTTTGATGGAGAATTTATGTTCGGAGATTACTAAAAAAAAAAATTATGGATAATAAATTATGGTTCAATCAATCAGGAGAAACTTACAACGGAATTAGTTGTGATAGTATATATGGAGGATGTCCTCAAGATAATGCAGGAAATTTCATTGTAGATAGAGGAGTAATACCAATGGGTACACCTGTAGCATCAGGATTACCTGCTCCGGGTTCAACAGAACAACAAATAGCAAATGATGTAGGTTATGTTTTGCCACCCGTTCCAACACCAACACCACCTAATACAGGAGGAACTAAGCCAATAAGATTGGAAAAAGGTCAAAGAGTAGGTATGGTTATAGCAACGGCTTGTATTACTCAACCTTGTCCTATGAGTGCTAATATGATAAAAGGAACAGTAACAGGAAATATTCAAAAGACATATCCTGAAAGATATGAAATACTTTGGGATAATGGAGATAGCGGTTTCTTTGCATCTTCAGAAGTTACTATTCTTGCACCTCAGCCCGTACCTGAGCCCGTAATTGAACCGGCACCTGTGCCTGTAGTAGTAGTGCCTGAACCGGCACCTGTGGTAGTTTCAAGTGGATGTGGAGATGACCAATATACTATTCCATTTAAAGTACAAGGAGAAGAAAAGTGTATAGATAAAACGATAGCATTAGTATTAGGTGCAGTTGCTATCTATTTTATAATGAAAAAATAAAAAAAGATATGAAAAGTGAAGATAAATATTTAAACTTCTTTGGAGATTCCCAAGATTATACATTTCATAATCCTTTACCAAATCCGTTTGGATTAAGAGGTAATCCTGATACTCAAGCGAATTCTGTTGACCAAGGAGATGGATTAAATGGTACTGCTGAATACAATAGTTTTACAGGAGAGGTACAAGATGATGCTTGGAGTAATCATCCGGGATTTATATCCGGACTCTTTGGTGGAGGAGATAGCGATACTACTACTGTTGATGGAGGTGAATTACCTCCTGTTGATTTAGGAACAGTTCCTTCTACAGAAGAAAGTTCTAGTGGCGGTGGATTTATATCAGGAATCTTTGGTGGAGATGGTATGAGAACTTATCATACTTGCCAAAATGGTATGCCAATCAGTCAACAATTTCCAAGAGGTCAGCAACCGGCAGGATGGACTTCTAGTTCAAGAAATACTTGTTTATCTCAATCACAAATTGATGCTAGAAAACAAAATACTTGGAGTAAAATAGGAAATATATTTGATAGTATAAATAAAGGTTTTTCAACAGGAGTAAATATGACAAAACCGGGGGTACAGGCTCCACAATTTGACCCTAATGCCAATGTAAATGCAGGAACAACCACTACAACTACTCAAGCATCATTAGGTGGAGATGGAACAACTAAAATTATTGGATGGGTGTTAGTGGCAGGAGTTGTTGCAACATTAGGATATATGGCAATTAAAGCATCAGGACCAAAACCGGAATTTTATAACGACTAAATAACTATGAAAAAGTATTGGTTTATTACAATTTTAGGGGCTGCCGGTATTGCATTTGCAACTTATGTAAATAGACAAAGAAATTTGCTATCAGCATTTGGATATAAGATAAAAAATGTAACATATTTAGGTACATCTAATAACAATACTAAAATAGAAGTTCAAATGAAATTCACAAATACTGCGGATTTCAATATAAAAGTAAAAAAGTATCAATTTGATTTAATTATTGATAATAAGGTAGTTGCAAAAGCATCTGATGACCAAGAATATAATATTCCTGCAAAAGGTTCAGTAATAATTCCTGTAGTAGCGAATGCAGACACTAATTTGTCATTGTCATTAGGAATAGCAACAATAATAAATCAATTAGTAGATAAGACACCGGGAGTAGCTACACTTAGAGGTAGTTTAGATGTAAGAGCAGGAATAGTAACTATAAATAATTTACCTATTGATGTTACGGCATCTACAAGTGATTTTATAGGATAAAAAAACGGATAAATTGAATAATTTTATTATTTTTGAAAATAAAAACTAAAAGATGAACACGGCACTAAAAGCACAAATAGTAAATTCAGCGATTGACATAATGAGCAATGCTCTAAAAAGATTGTCTGATAAAAATAATTGTGATGCAAAAAATATTCAACTCGTTATTAAGTTTAACGGGAAAAGTGTTTTATATTCTTATATGAAAGATTATGAGAAAATAAGTGACTTAACTTTTAATGAAATTTTAGATGTAAAGTTTGACTTTAAACAAAGAGAGTTTTTAACCGCACCTTTTTTACAACAATCTATTATAAGATTAGCAGAAGAAAAAAACACAGATGTAAACGAAATGTCATCTGTAATAGTAACAAAAGATAGCGATGCTAATAAAGTATATATGTTAGCCTATCACAACAATGAATTTTTTAAACAAATATCTTTCAATTGGCTATTCGATAAGCCTGAAGAGATATTAGGAAATATAGGATAATATGAGTGCAATATTTACAAGAACCCTAGCCGCAACGGACACGGTATCTACAACATTAAGTATGGGAATAACATATATCTCTGTCTTATGTAAAACAGATAACACGGGAGCCAATGGAATTACTGTTTTAGGAACAGGAAGTATAGGAGGGGATGATTCTAATAATATTGTTTTAAAAGCAAATGAAAGTATAACAATTCAAAACCCTGATAATAGAAACTTAGGTGTATTGAATATTACTTGTGGAGCAGGAAGCACAGGTATAGTAGTAGCAATGTAATTATGGCAACGCAAAAAGAGAATATAACATACATTAAGCAAGAAATTAAGAAACAAGGTGTTCTTATTGAGAGATTAGCTAATGCGGTTTGTGGAGATGCCGAGTTTGGTCAAAAAGGTTTAATTGAACAAGTAAATGAACACTCTGAGTACATTGCAGAAGATAAAACATTTAAAAACAAAATTATGGGAGGAGTAACTGCCGTAACTACTATTTGGGGTATTATAATTACCGCAGTAGTTAAATTTTGGAAATAAAAAATAGTAATGAAAAAAGTACCATTAACATATATCATCGGAGCCATTGCTGCAACATTTATCCTTCACAGGATATTTTCTCGTAAACAAGGAGAAAGCACAACTGCTACTAAAAATACTGCCATTTCAAACGGTAGTGTAGCAAATGTGACAAATCCTACCACACCTGTTTCCGGAACATCGCAAACAATTCTTGATGGTTTTAATGAAAATGATGCTGAACAATTAAAGAAAGAACTAACAAAATAGAGAAAAATGGACAACAAATTATTGGGATTATTAGGCATCGGTGTGGCTGCCTACTTACTTCTTAAAAAGAAAAAGGATGAAACGGTTGCTATAGTAAGCAATACCGAACCAACATTGCCGCCAATAGAACCAATTGTTGTTCCACCTTTATATCAAGAACCAATAGTTGTAACACCACCTGAAGTGGATGAAGTCATCGTACCAATAGATATGGATGACCCAATAATTGTTTTACCTCCACCACCACCACCACAAAAGATTTTAGGATGTACTGATTCTAATGCAAATAATTTTGCACCGGGAGCAAATACAGATGATGGAAGTTGTACTTACACAGTATTTGGATGTACCAATCCACAGGCAGATAATTTCAATCCTAATGCAAATAGTGATGATGGAACTTGTCAATTAAATCCACCACCAATGCCTATAGCAGGATGTATGGACCCTTCTGCATTAAACTATGATTCTTTAGCAGTTGCAGATGATGGAAGTTGTCAATATCCTCCTGTTCAAATAGTAGGATGTACTGACCCATTGGCAGATAACTATAATCCTAATGCAACAGTCGGATGCTCTACTTCTCCTACTTCAGGAAATGTAGTAACTAATGTAAATGCACAAGTTGGAGTATCAAGAGGATTTGATGGAACCTTTATGATAGGGGATTATTAATATAAAAAATAAAAAAAAATGGCTTTTTTACTAAATAACGACCAAGATGGATTTAACTCTTACATTTCAAGGGATGAGTTCTTTAATGCAGCAGCAAATATAAATGTACCACCACCACCACCACCACCATTAAGTGATTGTCCGTGTGAATATACTATTAGCGGTTGTACTGATTCTAATGCAAACAATTATAGTCCGGGAGCAAATAATGATGATGGAAGTTGTACCTACACAGGATTTTGCTATCCACAAGGATGTCAAGGTGTTGGAATGCCAATGCCGGGTTCAAACTTTACAACACTAACATCTCAGGGTAACTGTGGTTCATTAGGTAATTATAGCAATAGCCCTGCAAGTTGTGGTTCAGTTAGAGGAAGAAATAGTATAGGGTTTGATGGAGAATCATACTCTAACTTTAACCAAAAAGGTTTTGGAGGATATAATGACCAAATGTGGTTTAACGATTAATAATTATGAATAAAGGCTTAAAAATAACATTAATAGTAGTAGGTGTACTCGGAACAGGAGTAGGTCTATATTATCTATTAAGACCTAGTAGGATTAGAAATAAATCAAACAATAATGGAACATTAAGTAGCCCTGAAAGTGTAACGAAAAAAGAAGATAAATTTTCAGGAAGAGGCTTTCCATTAAAATTAGGTAGCGGAGGAGTAAAAGTAGAAAATTTACAAAGATTTTTAAATGATGCAGGAAGTTATGGTTTAAAAGTTGATGGAAAATTTGGTCCAAACACCGAAGCAGCATTAAAATCAGAACAATCTCCATTTGAATCATTTAAATCAATGTACCCTAATGCCGTATATGGTCAGGCAAGTGAAGAGTATTATAATAATGCAATGCTTTAATAATAAAAAATTATAACAATTAAATAATAATAAAATGGCAAAACAAAAAATGAATATCGGCACTTTCGCAGTTTCTCTTGTTTTAACAGGAGCAATGTTTTTTGCACTAGGATATGGGTGGCAAAAAGGTAGAAATGTAGCAAGAGAACAAAAATAATTAAGTTATGAGTATAGATGCAGGTTTTAAAAGTAATGGCTTTGTAGATGACAGAGAAGAACAGGAAAGATGGGGTCTTATAGACAAGAAACTATCTGAACCTAAAGGCTCTGACACTCAAAAAAATTCTGAAGAAACTTATGTCGTTGATGGAAAAATGGAAGTCAGCGATGATGGAAATTCAGATTGGGTTGAGGATATGCAAAAAAGTAGCATTAAACAATACAAGAAAAAAGAATTGTCTAGGAAACGAAATTTCTTTCAAAGAAACAAGAGAGAGATTTTTGATGCATTGGTACTTTTAGGAATTGTATATGTAGGATATAAATTATTCTTTGAGAAAGAAGATGGAGCAGAGTTTGACCACGGTGGAGAAGTAGATTATACTCCTACCCCACAAACTATGCCTTCACCTGTAGCAGAGGCACCAATGGCACCTGCACCTCCAAGACCGGAGTTACCGGAAGCAACATTTAATCCTGAAGCATAATGGCAAAAGAAAAGAAAAGAAAACCTAGAATAGTATTTTGGTCAATTATAGCCGTAGGGTTATGGTATATGAACAAAAATGTTTTTAATAAATAAATAGATATGAGTGATATTTGGTTTGGACAAACAGGAGCAGTAACATTATCTCAACACGGAGATGGTGATAGTAGATTTCCCGGTTGGCAAGAAAATTTTGGTGAAGGAACATTCTTAGGAGATAGTGATTTCCCAAATGATGATGCATCTCATATTTCAGTAAGAGATGGATATAGTGCAACATTAAGAGAGCACGGACCATCAGACTCTCGATACCCCGGAAAAGAAGTCACAGTAAAAGGTGGTACATCTATGAATCTTAGTGATTTCAATGATGAATTATCAGAAATGACTATCTCGGAAGAACCAAGTAATCAAGAAGAGATTGATGAAGTTATAGATATGGATTTAGGAGTTGATTCAGATGACCTGACTTCATATGATACAAACGATGATACTGTAGCAGCAGGTGTTTCATCAGGCTCAGATGATAGCAATATGGCAATGTATTTAGGTATTGGAGCAGTTGTTTTAGTTTTAGGTTATTTAATAATGAAAAAAAATTAATACTATGGCAGATTGGATTCAAAATGTAGATAAAGAAATGGAAAAAAAAGGAACTGTAGGTGCTTTTACTAAACAAGCTACTGATGCAGGTATGTCCGTTCAAGATTTTGCTAAAAAAGTAAAAGATAATCCAACTGACTTTTCAGAAAGAACTCGTGAAAGAGCACAATTTGCTTTAAATATGCAACAAATAGCAAATAAGAAAAAAATGGCTAAAGGAGGAGAAACTGATAGACCACAAGGATATAACGATAAGTTAAATGAAGATTTAGGAACTAGACTTGGAAGAGAAAGCAGTTATAAACAAACATTAAAAGACCGAAGAGATGAAAGCAAAGCAGCTAATAAAAATCTAGGTCGTAGAGCATATTCAAGTGTAGAAACTATGGATAAAGGAGATAGAATGTTTATGGAAGGTGGTAAAACTCAAGGTTATGATGACAGAGATAAAGAAAGCATAGGAGAAAGAAACAGAGGAAAAAAATCTCAATCTTTAGACAGTAGAATGAGAGAAAGTGCAGGAATGGAAAAATCTATGGGTAGAAGAAAGTATGCTGATGTATCTACAATGGATAAAGACAAAAGAAAAATGGCTCGTGGAGGCTCTGTTGAAGGTAAAATTGACAGAGATAGATATGTTAAGCTAAGAAGAGAAAAAGACAAAGAAATTGCTAAACTAAAGAAGGAAAAAGGTGCTTTAAGAAAAGCAACAATCACTAAAGATAAATGTGATGATAAAATTGAAAAAGTAGAAGCAAAAAAAGTTGATAATACTGAAGATAATAATAATCAAACTTTACTTGTAGGAGGGATAGCAGGAATTTTATTAGGTGCATTTTTTATAGGAAGATAATTATGAAAAGAGGAAATAGAAATAATAGTTACGAAAGAGGAGGTCAAATTGAACTTGCTAAAGCTATGGGTAATGTTGCTAAAAAAGGCGATAAAGAAATCAATGAAGGTAGAGATGAGATAAAAAGTATTCGTAAAGATATTACAAGTTCCGAAAATCAAATTAATAATTTAGAAAGTGGCATTGATAGAGAAAAGAAATCTATTAAGGACAGAGAGAACAACATTAAAGACATCAAGAAAGATTTAGGAGGCATATACAAAACCGTTCAAGATGCTAAGAAACAAAAAGCAAAATTTGCTAAAGGCGGTACGATTGAGGAAAGGGTTTATGCTATTGATATGAGAGCAGATATGTATGCAAATGAAGGTTTCTTCACTTACAATCAATTTAAAAGATATGCTGATGAATTAAGCGATGATGAGTTTATGGATGAGGCAGAAACTCAAGGATTAGTTTGGAGTAGTATGGATGGCTACATAATGAGTAATGAATACAATGACCAAGGAGCCGTTGATAATTTAGTTGAAAGACAAATACCCGTTAAGATGATGG
>Ga0181377_1000066_pt1 | contig 42316 bp, 52 predicted proteins | sample LowvirmetaG_9_FD_130160 | JGI IMG/M metagenome (GOLD analysis project Ga0181377, IMG submission 130160) | Marine viral communities from the Subarctic Pacific Ocean - Lowphox_13 viral metaG | ecosystem: Environmental > Aquatic > Marine > Oceanic | place: Subarctic Pacific Ocean | collected...
AACGAGGTTTAGCTCCTTCATATTTAACAAAGGTTTCATCCCCCGCTACATTGTATCTTAGTGTGTCTACTGAAGTTTCAAGTACATCGTCAAAGTTGACGGAAGATACTTCTTCACTAGTTATAATTACGTATTGTCTATCGTTCATAGTTATTAAGTTTATTAAGAAGGTATGTCAGTTACGAAGGTTGGACTATTTGATGTAACAAGATCAGCACCTGAACCCACAGAACCACTATTTGCTACAGATGCTCCACTTCCTTCTTCCATACGATACCAATAAGTAGGATACAGAGTACTTAGGTCTCCTGCTACTCCACTATTGTAGAGCGTAGAAATACTTGAACTTAAATCAGAACCAAAAAATGCTATTTCATCTAGATAAGCGTCAGGTGTTGCGGTGTTTGCTCTTCCGTAAATCCAGCCGTAAGTTTGAAAATCACCTGTATAAGTAGCAGTTCCATCACCATATCCAGCAAAAACAGGTAGCGACCCATTGACAAACATTTTGTGAAGCCCTGAACCGTCGTGCGTGTATGCCACGTGCGTCCAATTCCTCAAATCAATTGATGGTTGGTTTCCCGTTCTTACTCTCATCCCCCCATCATAAACCATGATGTTTGCGTGGCCGGATGAGTTGACATTAAATCTGAAATAATCACTTCCAGCACCGTTAAATAAACTAGTATCATTAATACTTACGTTGTCATTCTTGTACCAAAAACTTATAGTCCAAGCGTCTGTGCTTCCTAGTGTAATTTGAGAAGAAGCGATAGGCGAGTTGTTGCCATCTAGTGGACCATGCAAAGACTCGTTAGTACCATCAAACTTTAAGCTGTACTGCTGAACAAAACTTACTGCTTCATTAGCAAATGTTCTCCACACTCCGTTATCATAAGCAACAATAGCACCAGCACTGGTACTCCCTGCTTTCTTTAAATAGAGTTCGCCATTCTTAGCAAGCCCATTAGTTACTAGCGAAGACTGCTCGCTATCATCAATTAATGTAATATCACTCATTGTGTTTTATTTATTTTTAGCTGTTGTTGTAGACCTGCCAGTTGCTTCCGTCAAAGACATACAAGTAGTAGGTATCGCTACCGTACATAATAGTACCTTGGTCGTCGCTATTTCTAGCCGTTATGTTTGCTGCCGTGTCTACTTCTGGTGAAACGGTGTCTTCAGGGAACCCTAGTATAGACTTTAAGAAGTCTGTAACTGCATCCGTTTTGTTTACCTTTTCATCCAGCTTCGACTTAACGGTTGTTCCGATTTGTTGAAGTATGTTAGCCATTAGTGTTTTATATTTATGTTAGTGTTTATAAGATGTCAAAACTATTGAGCGGCTTGCCAACCTGAGTCAGTAAATACATACAATTTATTAGTATCGGTAGCATAAGCCATCGTTCCTAAATCATCGCCTGTTCTTGCTTGGATATTACTTTCAGTATCCAGGATTGCTTTGCTAGTACTCGTAAGAGAGATTAATAAATTTCTGACACTTTGTCCCATTAGATACCATACGCTCATATTTTCTTTTCATTTTTAGGTGTTTAAATCCGACACTTGTTAGTGGTTTACGGATCACCTGTCAAGCCTTCAAGAAACTCGTCATGATCTCCTACCTCTTCTTCACGTGCATCTAGGAAGTAAGGAAGGTCATTCCAAGCAGAAGTGCCGTCACCTATCTTGATACGATTACGACCTGCATCTAGCTCAATAGCTACTTCTCCTTCTAACAACACAGGGTTCTCGCTACTCCATTCCGAAGCAGTTCCTCTTCTTAATTGTATACGTTTAGTAAAACTAGGCATCAGCTTGTCCTCCGTCAAATATATCAGTCTCGTCTAATACAGGACTACCTCCGTCAATCGTAACGAAAAACGGATCGCTCTCCAAGGACCTTACTTTAGTTTGCAAGTTTTCCGCTTTCTCTTTGTTCTCAGTAGCAACAGCAGACGACACAGCAGAAATAGTACGCTGTTGAAACGTCAACGGATTAGGACGAACTACAGGTCTTCTAGCAGGTCTAGCCATCCTAACACTTCCAACGACGCAACGCTAAAGCTTTACGAGTAGGTCTACCTTTACTGTCTTTCATCGGTCCTTTATTACCACTCATGCGAGCACAGAAAGAACGCTTACGAGGACCACCACCAGGCTGAGGAGCTTTAAGTTTAGAACCTGTAGCTCTATTATACTTACGTCTTCCTTTAGCAGTGAGCCCACCTTTACGACTCTTCTCGCCTCTACCTATTGACAGTGATACACCCACCTTACTTCTTCTTCTTAGGGAACCCACGCTTCATGTTAGCGTATGCTTTAGGTGTAACGGTAGACTTCTTCTTACTACGGCTAATGCCGAGCTTCTTCCGTCTGTTCATGTTTTTATATAAGCTCATTATCGTTTAATTAATATCTCCATCATTCTATCTAACTTACTATTGATTTCTTTAACAGTAGTCTCTAATCCACTCATACGGTTCTCAACAGCAGTATCTCTTTCACTCTGTGCTGCTAACTCAACCTCTATCTTAGTCAGGCGTTTCTCGTCGTTCTCTAAGCGATCCGACAGTTTCTTTATCATCCAACCAATCACGGCAAGTATTACGCCAAGAGCAGTATCTAAGAAGTGGGAGAGTGATTCAGTCATTAGTTTTTATTTAGCTGCCCAACCCGTTGCACCTGTTCCTGTCTCTTTAACATATAAACTTGTACCTGCTCCTCCGTCTGTACGGCTGAATAGAGAACCCACAGGTGCAGGAACAACTCCTTCAGGAGTACCTGCTCCACTTGTCCATATTACTTCACCGTCTACATTAAACTTATAAGCTTTAACGTTTTGCCATCTAGAACCTGTTGACCCACAATTTTGTGAGTTATTAGCGTCAGGATTAAAAGACCCGTCTGTAACATTAAAGTTCCAAACAAAACCCGCAGTACCGTTGTCGTTCTGAGCAGCTAAAGTAAACTCACCCGCTGTATCACCCATGCTTAAAAGAAAACGTTTTTGATCTACAGCTTGTCCGTTTGCATATACTTCAAAAGCAGAAGTACTGTTTGTTGATGTTGCCCTGATAATTCTAGCTCCTGAACCTTGTGCCACTATGTTACCGTCTAACAACTGTGATCCTCCTACATTCAAAGCTATTCCAGCAACAGCCGCAGCAGCTATACCTACGGCATCTTCACTAGCATCCGCTACAATTAGATTAGTATTTGTATCACCTTCCACTCGAAAGTCTACATCAGCACCGCCTTCGTTTACTACGACATCAGTAGCAGATACTTTGAATTTGTCATCACTGTCACTAATCTTGTCAGAAGTAATTGCACCCGCATCTATCTCACTCCCAGCAATCGTATCGTCTTTCCTGCGTAACTCGCGTCCACCAGCCGTAGCGTTATCGTGCACTATAACTGTATCTTTATCAGTGTCTACGGTTACTTCTCCTTCAGCACCTGTAAATCCTGCGTGTTGTGCTGTGGTTCCTCTTCTAAGTTTTACTTGTATGTTTGGCATGGTTCTATGTAGTTGTTATGCGATTGATCCAAAGTCTAATGTTGTTGATAGCTTATCGGAGTCTACTGCACTGTTTGCAATAGTAAGAGTGGTTGCTCCTGTTACGTCTCCTGAGTGTGTAGCGTTTGTTACCTTAGCAGTGTTAGCAGTAACAGCAGAGTTGTTAGCTACTTCTGTATCGAAGTCAGATATAGTAGATGCAGCTTGTGTGCCTGTGTGGTTAGCTCTGCTCTTTAAGTTAGCGTCGCTATCATTAGCAGTAGCACCGTCAGCTACGTTTAATAACGACTGAGTCTGTGCTACACTTAACTCTATTATATCAGAAGAACTACCAGTATTATTACCTAATATCGTATTAGCAGGTATCTCTTCTATCTTAGCGAAGGTAACAGAATCATCTGCAATAGCAGCTAAAGAACCTACTACTTGTCCGCCCACTGTCGTACCGTCGTGTACATATAAATCTTTAGTGTCAGTAGTGTAAACAAGCTCTCCTTCTTGACCTGTAAACGCAGCGTTCTCAGCATCTGTTCCTCTTCTTATTTGTACTTCAATACTCATGCTATTCCTCCATAACTAAATGATGCACTTACTGGGTCTCCTACTATACTGCCGTAATCATAATCTGTAGGTATATCTGTTATAGCTGTTTTATACCCTCGCTCAATAACAAGTATCTCAGCAAGATTAGTAGGTGGTGTGTTAAATCGTATTAAGTTACTTGCTCCTATAATAGTGTAGTCATCAGGGTCTTGTACTTCTCCCGCTATTGTAACTAACATAGCACTCGAACTGCTGATATTAACAGTAAAAGTCAAAGCAAACTCAACATCACTGCCGTTCCCTGTAAACTTACTAAAGCTTGGAGGACTGCTTATACCTGTTGTTACTCCTGATATAGCTGAGTCAACATACGACTTAGTCGAAGCATCTGTAGCGTTAACAGGAGTGCCTAAGTCAGTTATATTATTGGCCCCCATAGCTAACGCACCCGTCATCGAGTCACCAGCTTTAGCTACCTTTAGTGCTAATCCTGCTATACGAGCTGTCTCTTCTGCTGCTATCTCAGTATCTACGAAACTTTTAGTGGTAGCGTCTTGAGGGTCTACAGGATCAGCTAAGTCTTTTAAGTTTTGATCTTGTACAGAGAAGTCATTAGAACCTTGTACCCGCTGTAAAGATGAGTCATTAAGTTCTCCGATCTCTTCGTTTAAGAAACGGTTGTGTTGATAAGCTCTATCTAATTCCGACTCAGTAAGTACTGATCCGTTCTCAAAGTCTACTAGGTTTAAGTCAGGTTGACTCTTTCTTCTTACTCTTACATTGTCACCTGCAACAACGCCTATAGTAGGAAACACACGAGTAACACCTGAAGTAGTAGCTACTGAGTAGTTTTCTAAAGCTAGTGAAGAACCGTTAACTTCTACTGTTATATGGATTTCTTCCAGGAACGGAAACGTTACAATAAACCCTGCTGTTATGTCAGAGGCTGAAACGCTGTTATAGTCTACGTAGGTGTTAGCCATGATTAATATTATATTATTACTTATTGAGCGAGGAGTTCAAGCACTTAGTCACTGATTCGCATTTGAGGGTTAGCTTGTAAAAGTTCATCTAAATCATTTCTTCCTAAAACTTCTTCTACTGATATAGGTTTACCTGTTAAAACAGATTGACCTCTAGCTGAATCAATTACTTGTTTAAGAGTTTTATTCTTACCGTACTTATAGTACTCTACAGTCCCTACTTCGTTCTCCTCTTCACTTATAAACTCGTTTAACAAAGCTTCGTTTTTCATCATGTTCTTAGCTGCTCTTTCATAAGCCAATCTAAACTTTGTATTTAATTTTTGTAAAGCAGGGTTTGAGACAGAACCTAAGTCTGCTGTGCCTGTTCTTTTCCTAGAACCTTTTAACCACGCTTCTCTCCATCTTTTATCTTTAACAATGTCTATGATTAACTTATCTACATTTAACTTTTTTACTTCTTGATTGAATCTGTAATGTAAAGATACTCCGTTATTATCTACAAACTTATACATATCAATTCCACTGACTGTAGGAAATTGGGAAGGTGTTTTAATTAACTGCCCATCTCCCTCTATGTCTTTCTTATACACTTCATCAAAAGCATTTAACTCTTGTGATCTATCAGGGGCCCATCTAATAAAAGTATTTAACAAAGTCTTGGGAGATTGCATATCATGCCCAAAGTGGTCCGTCTTTTTATTACCTGTTGGATTGTGACCTACTGCTCTATACGCTGTTCTATCTTGCCATGACCCTCCTTTAAGTTCCTCTACGCTTCCTTTTTCAGAATATAACTTCATTACTTTATTTACTAGAGAAGGCACTAAACCAAAAGAACCTAACCAATCAGCAAGCACTGAGTTTATATTTTCATTTTCACCTGTAGCTATTTTCTGTAAAGATTTTATACCACCTGCTACAGGTACTTCTTTAAAAAGTTCTGCCATTGACCTTATAATAAAACCTACAGCATTTTGATCTTTGGTTAAAATAGGCTTTCCATCTTCATCTGTGAACTCTTTCATTTCACTGTACATTGCGTAGTCAGCTCCGATAGCAAAAGCAATAGATAAAGGAAAAAACTCTCTATATCCCCATCCTTCTATTGTATTTGCTTTTGCTTTAGGGTTTTTATGTTGAAACTTCTTACGCTGCTCAGGTGTCATCCAAGCTAAAGTTCCTACAGCTACACCAGCTGCACCCATTCCAAACCCAGTAGCCATCATACCACTTCCCATTAGAGTATCCGTTATAGCATCTCGATGGTACGCTATCCTTCTTCCTTTCAACTCTTTTATTGTTTGCTCTAGTTCTTCTTTTTCTTTTTGTAACTCTTCTCTTCTTTGGGGTGTAGTTTCTTCGTGTGCTATGTAATTATCTTTATCTCTAATTTGTCCCTCTACTTTTTTAATTCTGTGATTGTAAGGGTTCCGAGCTGCTTGTGCTATCGGTATAATAGGAACCCCCACTCGTATAGAACGACCTGCACCTCTAGCTACAACAGTCATTATAGGAGCAAGTAAATGTATAAATGTTCCTATCGCTGGGTTATCTTTTAATAGTTTCAGTTCTTTAACAAACTTCAATACCTTATCAGATATAGGTTGTGCTATCTCACTTGGGTCTAAATTAGCTACATTAGAATCAAACAATAGTTCTTTGTTGATAGCATCAGTAGCAGTAGCGTTCACACCTTCTTGGCTTAATATCTCAAGTCCTTGATCCTTAGTCCATTTCTGTTTGTAAAGATCAGCAGCTAACTCAGAAGCTTTCTTCGGATCATTAGGGATAGCATCAAAAGCATCTTTCCACGCTTCAGCCATTAACTCTGATCTTAATAATTGTCTCCTAAAAAGTTCATCTATAGGCATTATGCCTCGTAGGGGTAGCTTCATAAATTCATTGAACATCTTACCTATAGGCATACGAGCAAAAATATGTTGAACACCTTTTATATCTTCTCCCCTTAAACGCTTTCTTCTCGCTTGTTCCTCAGCCGCTTCTAGCAGTTTAACAGGATCACCTAGTGATATATCCCCAGTTAATCTATTTCCTCCTGCCGCACCTGTTGCACTCTCTAAATTCTTAGCTGTCATAGCCACTGCTCTACCTGTTCCCTTCCAGTTCCTCAAACCTTCTGCGAGACCGTGACCATTGGCTTTTAAAACTTGTAAGGCATTTATCTGAGTACCTCTATAGTTTTTGGTACTAAACATTAAATCAGCTATAGGTTCTGCTCCTAGTTTAGCAAACTGCTTAAATGTACTCGCAATACCACCTAAAGCACTGGCTAAAACAGAACTTGTTTGCCATATCATCGAGTAAACCCTGTTGTTGCCCCAACCTTTAAAGAACCTAGAAAGCTTCGTCTCTACATCTCTTTGTGCTGCAAGCATTGCTTGTTTACGCACAGACTCATATATCCTTTCTTCTCTAAAAGAGTCTTGAGCAGCGTCTACATCTTTCACCATATCACGCATTCTTTTATCGGAGTCTCTGATCTCTTGTCTGATCTTATCCGTACTCCTGACTTTCTGCGGGCCAGTAGGTTTAGGTGCTAAGTGTGCTCTCATCTCGGACATCATGCCCCTACCTTCCATCTCAGCTCTTTTAGCTAACTCTTCTTTAAGTTGTTTTTTCTTTAAAGCCTCAGCCTCTAACTCATCGTAGAACTTAATCGTTTCTTGTGTCTCTACTAATACAGGATCAGTTTCTTCTATGTTTCTACCTGCTCTTTCTGCTGCTCTTCTATCTAAATCTGTATCATCAGCAAAGCGTTCTCTTCTTTCATCTAACTTTTTCTGTGCTATAGCTCTTCTTTTACGTATCGACTCAAACATCTTAGCTTCCTGGAAAGCTTCATCCCTTTCTAGTTCAGCTCTATCAATCTCATCAACACGCTTACGCATATTGCTTCTAAGAAAAGCGATGTCTTTATCTAACTCAGCTATTACACCTTCAGATTTTTTAGGACCAGTAGGTTTAGGAGTTACTTCTGCGCGTTGAGCACCTAACGGTCCTGTCTCTAATTTTAATAACCGTGCTCTTTCAGCGTATCTTTTTTTAAGAGTTATGACTTGCTGTCTAGCTTCTTTATAATAAGCTATCTTATCTTCCTTTTCCTTAACCCTTGGGTCTTTATCTTTAGGTTTCTTAACACCAGGTTCAATAGGTTCTTTAGCAAAAGATGATCTTAATTCTTCAAGTTCTTTATCTAGCTTAGTAAGTTGTTTGTTTATTTCAGCCTCAGCTTTAGCAGCTTGAAACTCATCAGTCATCTCAAGAGCAGCTTTGTCTATTTCCTTGACCCTACTCTTTATGTTTTTCTTTAAGAAGTTTATGTCTTCGTTGACCTTCTCCAACTCACCTGAAACTTTAGTCGGTCCTTTAGGTTTAGTTATCTCAGCTCGCTGCTGTCCTAGTGGACCTGTTTCTACTTTAAGTAGTCTAGCTCGTTCTTTTAACGCTGCCTCTAACTTTAAAGCATCACCTTCATTAGCTTCGTGAAACTTTATCCTATTCTTTAAATCTTCTATCTCAGCGTCAGCTTCTGCTTTCTTAGGTTTATCTTTAGGACGAATTTTATTTATATCGCCAAACCTTTTCTGTAATTCTTTAAGACGCTTCTCTAATTGTGCTTTCTGTTTAGCTTGTGCTTTAGCTACCTTCTTAGGGTCTTGTAAAGATATGTCAGACTCGACTACTTGTTTCTGTAGTAACTTCTTAGTCCTGTTGTTTACCTGTCTAATTTTAGCTAAGTATGAACCAACTTCTTTTTTATTCGCCCAATCAGGAGCAGGACCAACTTCTTGTCTTATTTTTGCTAGGTCTCCTTCTTCAAGTAACTCTAAATATGTTTCAAGTTTAGATTCTTCTTGTGCGATCTGCTTGGCTTCTCGTTTACCTGTAGCGTAAAAGTCTAACCTATTCTGTATGTCTATCTCTTCTTGAGACTTCTCCTTACCTTTCTTAGCTTTTTGTTCTGGTCTTAATCCTACAAATTCTTCCTGTGCTTCTCTAAGTTTCTTTTGTAACCTAGATATTATAACTTCTTGCGGTATCTCTTTAGGTTCTTTTTCAGTCGCTTCTCTTAATTTGTTTTTAAAATCTTGCGTAGCTTGTCGATCAAGTTCCTCTCCTAATCTTTTAAAGCGAGGTCTAACATCTAAAGCATCTTGTATGTTTTTAAATAAACTAACATCAGCTTCGTTTTCTATTGTTTGCCTTAAAGATTTTTCTACATCACTCCAAGCATCGCTTTCCGCTCCTGCTCTTTCACTAAGAACTGTTTGATAGTTATACTTCGCAGCGTCTTGTCTATGTGATTGTAAACCTCTACCTACTAAAGTAGACAGTGGATCACTAACTTTTTGATTTAACTTTCTTAAAAATACAACTTCATCTAAAGCAATCTGTAAAGCCCTGACATCTTTGTTACCACCTTCTCTGAAAGTATGTATAGCTTTTGTGAATATAGAAATAGAATTATCGTAAAGTTTTTTACCTTCTCGAATAATATTAGCACCTTCAATAGTGGGTACATCTCCTCCTGAAAAAGCTGCTTTAGTTCTGTCTATTAAACTTTGTAACTCACCGTCTCTCTTTAATGCTTTAGGTTTAGGAGCTGCTTCAGTTTTCTTAGGTTCTTCAACAACTTCAGGTTCTTTTACTTTTACCTCTTCTTTTTTAAAAGCCCCAGGTTGTTGTTCTATTACTTCAGGTAAAGCGGCAGTGTCTCCTTGTTTAAGTTTATCTTCAGTTTCTTTATAAACAATTGAATCAGTTTGCTTCCCTCTACTACCATCAGGCTTTAACTCATAAGTTTTAGTTCCTTTGTATTTACCGTCGTGCCATTTTACTACAACTTCAACAGGGTCTCCGTATTCGTCTACACCTTTCCAAGAACTTGTTTGTACTTCTACTTTAGAATCGCCCTTTACTTCAGCAGTAGTTTGCCAACCTTCTTTACTTACTTCAGGCTCTTCTGTCTTAGGTTTTAAAAGATCATCAAGTTCAAAAGATTCATCTACAAAATTATTAGGTTCTTCTACAGTTTCTTCCGCTTCTCTTAGATTTTCATCAGGTGCATCTAACTCTTCTTCTGTTAAAGTCTGTTCTTCTTCGATAGGTTTAGGATTAGCTTCTGCTTCATCAACCCTGGCATTCTCTTCTTGTATCTCCTCTTTGAGTTGTTGGTTTAATTCCTTAGCTTCTTCTACTTGCTTTTTCTTTTTCTTTAAAGCAGCGATTCTAGCGTTCTTTTCTTTAAAGTTTGTAGTTAAAGCGGAGAATATTCCAACACCGTCAGCTTCCTCTTGTATCTCTTTATTTATGTCATCTATCTGTTTAACTAAATCACCATCCATCAAGTCAGTGAGTTTAACAGCTTCCGCTCTACCTGCCCTACCCTTGGTCCTCCAGTAACTAAACAATCCAACACCTCCGTGCATAGCTGTATTTAAAGTTGCCCCTACTCCTGCGGACACTAATAAATCTCTGTAGACGCCTTCTTTTACATTCCCCGCTTCATCGAACAGTTCTTCTTCTTTCAGCAGCCCCGAAACGGATTGCCTAAAAGCAGACTCTAGTAAACCTATAGTAGCACCGCTAACAAGTTTCTCTCCTGTTTTGGTTATAATATTCCTGTAAGCAAACTTACTTCCTGTTTTTGGTTGTAGAAATTTAAACACAGGTAATCCATCTACGAACTTAACAACAGGACTAGCGTTAAAAACAGCAGCAGCCATTATTTCTGACCACTTAAATTTTTTCTGTGATTTGTAATGTAACTGTATCTGTTGGTTAGCGTAGTTAGATGCCGCCCCTATTCCTAGCTCTGCTAAACCAAAACCTAACATACCTAAAGGAGTAGCTTTTAAACCTCTAGTAGCCTTAGCTGCTGTCTTTGTTCTGTTTAACCATTTAAGATAAGCGATGTTACTGGCAATAGGAGCAGTAAGTTCTACGCCAGTTCCTAAAGCTAGACCAAACCACTGTTCACTTGTAAACTCTTCGCCACTTTCTTGTTGCTTTGTTGTAAGCTGAGGGTTTTGATCAAGAAGTTCACTTACCATTATATCTCCTGCATCTTCATACGGAGCAGGTGGTCTTTCTTCTACTGGTACTGTAGATTCGTCCAACTCTTCTGCTTGCTGCGGCTCCCCTTCACCGTACTTAATTTTTCTTAACTCTTCAAAAGTTGGCATATTATAAAGCTTGTCTAGGTCTATCTATTAAATCGTACTGAATGATCCCAAAATCTATTAAGTCTTCTGTAGTTGCAATACCTAATTCAACATATTCCTCTGCTGTCTTTTCTTCTTCAGCTGTTAATTGTTCGCCTTCTAAGTCTTTAACTAATATAGCAGTCCACTCGTCTAACTTCATCTCGGCTTCCAACCTGCTTCCAAACAAAACAACATCGTCGGTGTCTAAACCTAACTCCGCTATTTTCTTTATATCATCCCTGTTATACCTCGATAGACCGAAATTGTAATAAGACAGCTTACGTTGCTCCACGTAGTTCCTTGACTCCATGTCTCTCCTATCTTCCTCTACTTGTCTGCGACTTATAGAGTTTATAGGTGCTCCTCTTTTAATACGCATTAATGAAGGATACGCAACGCCTGGAGTCTTAGTTCGTACTTCTTTAATTTCTTGTTTTGGTTTTGCTATCACACGCTCACCTCGTATTGCTTCCACCTTACCGTCTACGATTTTAGTCTCAGGCTTCATTTCTAAAACATCTCTTTTGGCGTTAACAATACGCAACCAACGGTCTTTTTCCTGTTGCTCTAGCCCTCTTAAAACACTTATGGTTTCCTTATCGTCTTTTGGTGCTGCGTTTCTTAATCCTTCCTGTATTCTTTCTGTCGCACTACGCTGAAACTCTCGCCCTGATGTCCCTAGATAAGTTTCGTCTATCAACCGCTCTTGAGCTTCGGGACTCATTGGATCAGCAGGATAAGCAGCTTCTGTCTCATACTTCATCATTTTACCGATAGATGAGCTAACACCCTTGTAGTAATTAGAATTTAAAACAGCTCCTCTTCCCTCTGCCTCAATGCCCAGCTGATTTAACTTGTCCCAAGATTCGTAGTTTTTCTTTTTACTTAATATAAACTCTTTAACTGTGGGTGGTTTATCTGTCTGACTTTCAGCCCACGCTAAAAACTCTTCTTCCTGTTCCTTTTTGTAATCATCTGATAAGTTCTCAGGCATTCGAGGACGTACTAATACATCCTCTCTTACTTTGTTTAATCTCGATCTGTTACCTATGTATAATTCTACAGCTAAGTCAGGAGCATCAGGTGATTGAGAAAGTTCAGACAATTTATTTTCGTATGCAGCTAATGGATTGGAACTGTTTATAATTTCATTTGCCGCTCCTTCCAGCAAGTTTGGGTCGTCTGATAAATCAGAACTTAAAAGTTTCAAACTACTTTTTAAAGCTGAAAACTGGTTTGGTTCTATCGCTCCTCCAAACTTCTCACTACCGTACAAACCAATCAAAGCCGACTCATAATAACCAGCATAGTTTGATTGCTGTGTAGTTTTAGATACTGACTTCTGCTCGCTTTCAACTCTAGAAATTTCAACACTATATCTATTCAGTTCTTCTTGGTTTACATCTGAACCAAACACACGTCTTCCGTCCATCTTAGTCAACGACATGACGTTCATAAAAGAACGAGCGTCCTTATATCTTCCTTTAGCTTTTAATGTATCCAAGGTAGCAAAAAATCCTTTCTCTAATACACGCTGACGTGCCGCTGCGTCGTCTACCCCGTTCTCTTTTAGAAGTGCTTCACGACCCTCTGCGATTGCTTGTATATTTACGACATCTATAGGACCTGTAGTGGCGGTACGAAGTGTTTCCATTAACTGTACGGTCTGTTGATCGATAATATAATCGTCTTGAGCTTTCTCGTACTTTCCTAATGCATTTATCTTCCACTTGGAAATAACAGAACTAATTAATAACTGAGAAGGTAAACTACTTGCTGCATCCTCCCCCAATGAATCAGTAATACCTTGCATCACTTCTTCTATCCTCGCGTCAAGTTGTTGAGATGCCTCTGCTTTGCTAGTGTACTGCTCAACATCTAGTATCTCACCTTCTACAGAAGCTAAAAACGGATTCCATTTATCGTGGAGCTCCTTCTTTAACAGATTCTCCTGGATACCTTGTTGCTTAGCTAATTGTCTTTCAGCCTCTGCCTGTCGCCTTTCAGCCAAAGCTTGTTGCTCTTTAAACTGCAAAGCCTTACCTCGTTCTAAAGCTTGAGTACGCTGTTGCTGTTGTTGTACAATACCTGCGTAACCTTTTGTTAGTAGTCCCACTTGCTCTAAGTTACCTGCAAGTTGTAATAAATTATTAGTACCCGCTTTGGGTTGAGAGATTCCGTAGTTAAAACCAGGTAGAGCTACAGGAGCAACAACTGGTGCTTCTCCTACTCCTTGTACTTGTTTTCGTGGTGTAGCCATTATGGAGTGTAAAATGGATTAGTGTATTGATCAGTCTCAGGCATATAAACAGAAAGACCTGCACCTGTATCTATAGCAGGAGGACGTGCAGCTGATTGCATACCTTGATATAAACCGTAAGAACCTAGTCCTGCTTGTATTCCTTGCAGTGCTGCTCCTAAACCGCTTGGCTTTTGTATGGGTTGCTCTATGCCTATAAGTTCTTGTTGAGAAGCTAACTCTATTTGTTGTAATCCTAAACCACGCCTGAGCTCTAAACGTTCTTCTTGTGTTGTTAGCCCTGCCAAACGTGTAGCTTGTTGTCTTCTTAGGTCGTCCATTAAATGCTGAACGGATACTCCTGATACACCTGCTTGACCTGCTGCCACTCTTGCGGTCGCTAAATCTGCTTCAGTCTTCTTACTTACTAGACCTTTTTCTTGAGCAACTGCTTTTCTCTGTTGAGAAGCCTCTATCTTTGCGGATGTTCTTTGATAAGCTTTCTTTTGCCGTGCAGCTGCTGCAGCTTGAGCTTGGTATTGTGCTTGCTGTTTAGCTTGTCGCCTAGCACCTGCGTAACCTACACCCGCTGACGCAACGCCTGTGGCTGCACTAATACCCGCAATAACTAAAGTAGGACTACACATATTACTTTCTCTCTAATATAAATGACATATACCCATCGAACTGGCAATCGCTAAACTCAGCACCTAACCACTTCAACCACTTGACGCTCAACTCGTTAGTCTTCATCACTACATTTGTTAAGCAGTCGTATCCGATCATCAAGTCGTCCATCCACTTCTTCGAGTTAACTACGAAATACTTCTTAACTTCTACTAATCTACGAGTACCTAACAACCACGCAACGCCTACATTACCTGCATTTGTAACACCAAAGCTACAGTATAAACCGTTGTCGTCTCTTAAAGAATACACCTTCTCACTTGTTTCAAATGACATATACACAGCATCTTTAGGGTGGTGCATCAATCCGATACACTCCATCATATCCTCTTCCCTCATGTCGTCGTACAATGCAAACGCATCCATGTCACGCTGTGCTGGTTCTATTCTAAGACCCATATCTTCTACTCCTCGGTATAAACATCGATTCAAATTCTGCAGCTAATAGCTTAACTGGCAAGGCTGAATCACTCTTAACTTCAATTGTTACCTCATCAGGTTGTGCTTGTACTGCAAATCTAAAGTGTCCGTCTTGTGGTTTAAACTCATTCAACGATAGGTTAGCTCCTACTATGTCAGGATTAAACACATACTTGTAAGTGTCTCTGTATAGAGGAGTTACTTCTACTGTGAAGTGTCCTGTGTCTGCATAGTTCAAGCTACCGTTCCGTATTGTTTGGAAGGTGTAATCAGAAGCAGATCGTCCTCCTCTTTCAGTAGGTTGCTTGAGTGATTGATTGGAGAACCTGTACAACATATTGTACGGCTTACCTATAAAGAAATATTTGTCGTTGTTATAGAAGTTACCACTAGACCATATAGTAGCAAAGTTAACATCAGAGTTAACAGTCCATTTATCACTTGTAGCAGGACTATCAGAATCAGAAGCAGTATGAGTCTCTACACATTTATAGATAACACCTTTACTGTAAGCAGTAGCAGCTGTCCAATCAGGAGTACCGTCAGGAACCTCTGTTACTTCTCTCCAGTTACTCGCAACAAAGTCAGAGCCTGAAGTATGAGCTGTTACACAGTAATAGAGTTTACCTTCATGAGCTACATAATCACCGCTTCCATCATCTGCATAACTAGCTAAAGTACCTGTAACACTGATAGAACTAGAACTAGCGATACTTACCGCTCTCTCTGTTCCTATCTTTGTATATAGTTGTAGTCCTGTCGTGTCGTAAGGTATACCGCTAATTGTAGTTTTCTTAGTAGTAGGATTATATAACGATACGGTAACATCTTCTCCGTCCACCCTGCTATCAAGATATAAACTATAATCTAAACCAGTGTCCTTTAATCCGTCCTCTAAGGTCAACGATTCTAGGTGTAGTCCTTCTGTATCAGATGTAAGCATAAACAACTTACTGTCTATAAAGTCACACCCTACGATGTCACGCTCAAAAGTAAACTTCATCCAAGCACTCTGTATCTTCTCCTTGTTACTCCAGAAGTACTTATATACAAACAGAGTTTTAGGATCAGCATCAGTAGTTATAACAAGTGTATTCTCAGTAGGACTACCTACGATACGAGTAGCTTTCTTACTGATGTACTTAGGTATCTGTTGAGTAATCTCTTCAGCGTTGAATGTTTCAGTGTTGTTATCGACAAAGTATTCGTACACACCTTCGTAATCATTCCGTTGAAAGGTAAAGTATATATAGTTACCTACTGCTAATGGATTGATACTGTCTGATATATCGTACTCAGTGACAGGAGATATAGCTACCGTCTTAGGGCTTAGTATATCTGCACCTCTCAACACAAACTGTGACTGCTTACTGAATAACATAAGCTTCTCTTGGAACGGTATAGCGTGTTGTAGTACTGCTACTTTTGTGTGACTGAGTCCTACATCTATCGGTGCACTGTCTAGCAATTGTTGAGTAGTAGTACGGAAGAAGTTAAAGTAAGCATCTGCTTCACTAAAGATAACAGCGTTGTTAGTTAGGAATCCTAGACGGTTCTTAAAGAAGAAGATATCATTGATCGTCTGTCCTACAAACGACGGGAATGGATTGGTAAAGTCGTCACCTGCTTGTCGTGATACGTAACCATACGGTCTACTTGCATCTTCTGTTGATCTTTCTTCGTTAGGTATCTCCACCCTAAAGCTGTATACTACATCAGGGTTTTGTCCGAGCGATACTTGACCAAATGCAGGTACGACAGTGACAGGCATAGTGCCAAAGTCTAATGTAGTGTCTATACCTGTGGAATCCCCAGCGGATGTCTCGTCATTCTCCCATCCTGCACACTCCACCCAACTACCTTCACCGTACTCCTCTTTATCTTTTGTTTGAAAACGCACGTAGTAATCATCCTGTGCTATATCAGCATCACCACGCACTCTTATACGAAAGTCATTAAAACAACGCTTAGGTAAGTCTGTGATGCTATCTACTTCTTTGTAAGCAACACCTAAACCTTGATTAGCTAAACCGTCTTCTGTGCGTATACTAAAGTCGTTATCCGCTGTTATTTTTATTACAGCACCTTGACGCTTTATGTCGTATGTTGTGGCAGCTATAGTTATGTTACTTGGTGTGATGTTAGGTAAAGTAACACTAACGGTAGTACCCGGTGTACCTTCATAAACATTAGTCTTGCTAGTAGAGTTATAAGTATAAACCTTGCCTTGCCGAACCCTCCCACCCATACTGTACTTGTAGTAAGAAGACTCGCGCACCGTAGTTATATGCTGTGTTATCTTTAAGGTTAAAGGGTTAGTCGTAGTATCTGAATCATAACCACTACCGTTGTGAGTCTTTGTTTGAGAGGATACACTACCACCACTAAACGTTAGCTCACCTTGACAGCCGTCTCCTATAATATTACCGCTACTATTCTTCTGTATTAATCGATAAGTATATTTATAGTATGTTCCTGCTTTATCACCTACAACACTACCACTGTTAGGAAAACTACTACCTCCTGATAACGTTAAACTGGTAACACCTAACAGAGAAGATACGCCGCCTTCTAAAATTTCCTTTAAATGAGTTGCTATATATTCTGTATCTGCAAACTCGCCATTATTATTTGACGCAGCCCCGCTTTTGTATGTATGCCCAGCTCCGGGATCAAAACTATTATGCACACCACCACCGAAAGGTACTACTTTACCATCTAAATATACATCGTATGTCTTCTCGTAATCACCTAGCTTAACAAACACTAACGCTTCGTGTTCTAAGTCTTTACTCTTTAGATCAGCATCTGTATTAATTGCTACCGTCTTACTCTTATTAACAAGAAAGGTATAGTCAGCTACTGTCAAAGCTCTTACTTCTTTAATCGGGTCTGTTATGCTGCTTAGGTAAGACTGAGCAATAGAAGTAGTAACAACAGGAATAGAAGTACCCAGTGATAAGTTAACAGCACTGACGCTACCACCTATCGATACATTGATAACGTACTTGTTCTTCTCGTCCCGCTTAACAAAGTGTGTGAATAGATTGACAGGTTGACTGCTATCTACATTCTTAACGTAGCTAGTGTGTGGTCTCTTTACCAAGCCTTCAACAACAGTAGCCCAAGCATTTATCTGCTCGTCACACTGTCCAGGATATCTTAGGTTATCGGGTTGTTGTGATACGCCCTGAGCTAAGTTGGGTACACTGTTGACTAACAGAGGCATTATCTGTCAATTACTCGTAAGACGCTGTAGTTGTCGAAGATCGTTCTGTCGGCTGCTTCAGAGTCAGCGTCAATAGCACGTGCTTTAGCTTCTATCTCATCACGAGTAGCGAAGCCTTCTATCTCACGACTACCTAAGAAACGAGCAGCAAATATACGTGCAGACTTAACTGCTATGTAATGTCTGAATTGTTCAGGTAGTTCTTCAAAGGGTAAATCAAAAGTAATGGAGGCTTTAACCTCCTTGGACCATACATCCGTGTGATTCTTGCGGTCGTATAATTTAGTACCGCGTTGCACAGGATCAGTGTCCGTATAAAGTTGTGGGTCAAGATCAACTCGTAACGTATTGTTAGGTAGTATAATCTTACTGTCGAAAGTGTTAGGAGTAAGAACGTATTCGTGTTCTGTATTGAAATGCCATCCTTCTGATTGTACGGCTCTACTCGTCTCGTCTAATGTACTCTCCGCTTGAACAACAGTAACAGGGACTGCTGATCCTCCTAACGAATTGACGGGTGCTTCTCCGATGACGCTTATCATCGTGTTGACTGCGTTGAGTTTAGTTGTAAGAGCCATAATAAAAAGGAATCTCGGAGAAGGGAGCGGAACGAATCACAGACCTCCCAACACCGAGAGAAAGTAGGTTAAGCTACTAGTTCGATAGCACACTCAGGACGGAGAACTCCGTGACCCATTGCGTACTTAGCGACAAACAATGTACCTTGACGCTCAATCTGATATTCAGACTCAGTAGCAAGATCAAGTAGTTTGACGGTTCCTACAGCAGCAGAGTGAGAAATGATTCCCAAGCTGTTACGGAAGTCTCCGTTGTATCCTACACCACTACCACCAAACACGTCATTAGCAGAAGACCCGTCTCCAGTAGAAACAGCTGATAAGTCAGTTGATGGGATGTGGTTAGATTTAAGAATGCTGATTCCAGCGATCTGTGGTATTTGTCCTGAAGCAAGACTTCCTTGACCACCGATGTCAGAGTTAACAGCAGAAACAAGGCTGAAGCTATTAGAGCTATCTGCACCTGTTACTAACTTGTAGTACTCTTGTGGACGAAGAACGCAGAAACGACCGTCACTAGGAACGTCATTCTCGTCAAGCTTCTGAGCAGCAGTAAAGAAAGCAGCAACAAGGTCAGCACCTGTAGTTGCAGCAACCGTACCTGGCGTATCAGCAGCAGAGAAGTCGTTGTTAGCTACGTCAAGCTGTCCGCCTGAAACGCCTACTTGACTCAAGTTAGCGGAATCACGAGCAGCTGCACAGAATACTTTAGCTAAAGCTGTATCGAAACGTTTAGCAAGAGCCTTACCCAACTCGTTAGCGTAGACGCTGCGGATGTCGTAGTGGTTCTTAACGTCGTCGATGTTAGCCAAGAAAGTAGAAGCAACAAGCATCTTATCGATGGTGATGATCTTCTCAGTCTTAGCGATGTCGCTTAAGTAACTGTTACCTCCGTCAGCAATGTTCTCGCCTGGAGTGTGGTAGTTAGCCGAAGCAATACCCGTTACTGGGAACTGTGCGGACTTACCGTTTTCGATTGTTCTGATTGTATGTAGTGCCTTGAATACGTTGGACTCGTCGAATGTTTGCAGAATCTCTCCAGAAAATTTCTTGAGAAACAAAGCATCGTTGTCAGCTCCACCTTCAATAAGACCTACGCGACTTGGGGATGTATTTCCATTTGCCATAATATATAGTCTCCTATGTTTTTGTTGTTGATATAGTTAGTTGTTGGTTGGTTGACTCTTACTTCTTTCGTGCTCACAGGATTGTCTACCGCAGTAGGTCTAGGGACTAATTGTCGCAATCGTCTATAAATTATATATGTTACCGATTACTATAAGACCAATAAATACACCAATTGTCAACACTAGTGCTTTCTCTTTAGTCTTTAAGCCACGGTATATCCGCAGTAATCGCTTAACTTGAAACTCCATTCTTTGTCTTCTTGTGAACGTACCTCGTATATATGATCGGTATGACATTCCATAAGACTACACCCACGAGGCATAGTTTTAGCAAGCCATAAATTTCTGTTAACATACCGTCAAAGAAGCCATCATCCATAGATTCGTCTAGCTGATTCTTAACAAGTTGCTGTACATCTCCTTCACTTAACGCCTTTACTTGATCCGTTAAATGTTTGTTTTCTTCCACATATTTGGATACTTCTCCCACTCCCCATCCGAGGGCAGCACCACCAGCAGCAGCACCAGGACCACCGAGGCTACCAACAGCAGCACCACCTGTAGCTCCTAAAGCGGGATAGAATGAAGCCTTGGAACATCCGTTAAAGAAACTCCCGAAACCCAATAAAACGAGAGAAAATAAAATACGGATGTGTCCAAGGCTTCTCACACACTATTAATTCAATATGTACTAGAACTTACTAACTGAGAGTCGTCTGTCAACCTCATTATGATAAGCTTTATCACCACTCTTATATCGAGGGTCTGCTTGAGCACGAGCTAACTCCTGCATGGATTGGTAAGGCATTGTAGATGAACCGCTTACAGCACCTTGTACAAGCTGTGGTTTAGAACCGTTAGCATTTTGAAACCTAGCGTATAATCCTTGGACTGCTAACTTAGCTTGTTGTACTGTGCCTGATGTAACGGCTTCATCGAAAGTGTCGATCTCTTCTTGCGGTAGTTGTTCGTTGGCCCATTCAGCCATAGCATCGTAGTCATTACCTGCCACTCCTTTGATCTGTGCTTCTTCTGTTTGCAGTAAAGCTTGTTGACCAGCAGCGTAACTATCGACGATGTCACGAGGCAATCCTATCCCTTCAAGTTTCTTATAAGTATCTTCGGAAAGTTTACCATCATTAGCAAAGAACTCCTGACTAGCTTCCACAACAGCTTCGTTATAATTACTAGCTTCTTCTGTGGACTCATCTTGTTGTTGTGGTTGTTCTTCTTCATTAGCTTGTTGTTCAACTTCTTCAGGCTTAGCTCCGATCTTTGCTTCCAACTCGGTGTATGATTTAGCCATAGCTTCCGCTGATGCAAACTTTTCAGGTAACCACTCAGGACGCTCTTGCGTTTCCTCAACTTGTGGCTCCTCTTGTTGAACTTCAACAGCTTCTTCAGCTTCGGGTTCGATCTCATTCGGTGCTTTATCGTTTATCTCTACTCGGTGTAATTCTGCCATTGTATGTTATTCCTCTGGTGGTGGTGGTTCTTGTGTTGCCATGTACTGCTCCTGTGCAGCATTGATAGCAGGTGCTACAGCAGGTCCACCCAACTTCATCATCATCTCTTGTTGTTGAGCTTGTTGCATAGCTTGTTCAATTTCTTCCTGCGTCTTAATAAGTCCTTCAGTTTCAATACCAAGAGCAGTAGCACGACGCTTAAAGTAATCAGATACATTGAGGTATTGTGTTACTGCTTGTGGTCCTACTATTTGGTTAGCACCTGCAAGGAATAGATCAAGTCGTTGTAAGTCGTTACCTCTACCCAAAGCTTCAACACCAGTAACGATAGTAGGTTTAACAATATCTTTAGGTAGCTTAGGTAGTCTCTTCTCTTTGGACATCTTATCCATCAAGCGAGTAACGATAGGTAGTTGTAGTTCTTGTGACAACAGAGAGTAGAGACCGCCAAGGGCAGCTTCCAGTTCTTGACTGAGCATTCTTATTTCCTCAGCGGTCACTCTCTCAGCGTCTCTAACAACCCCACTTGTCAGAAGAAAGGCTTGGCTCAATCTATCCGTGATACCCTGCATAGTAGTCTGAGCAGTACGGAAGTCATTGAACTTATTAAGTTGTAACACAGATACATCTCCTTCAGACCCTTGTACGATTGCACCATTAGGAGCTTCAGCTAATGTCCTTGCTCTAGTTGTACCGTTAGGATTAACCATGAACAATACTTTAGCTGCTGCTGCACTACCTTCTACGATAGCTTTTGTTAATGCTTCAAGGGACTTGATGTCTCCGATGTACTCTTCAACAAAACCTCTACCGTAGTCTTCACCATCTATCTGAGTGTAGCGTAGTGGCAACCAAGGTGACTTATCAATAGGATACTCACCGATACTTTCCTCGATGACCATACCTTTGACGTCTTGCTTTACTTTAAATTTATCTCCTTCTCGGATGACTGAAGTGTAGAGGTCACAAGTATTCTCCTTCTCTTGACGATATACTTCTTCTCTTACACTCTCAGGTAACATCATAGGTGCTACTGTTTCTTTGATAGCTATATGTGTTACGTTACCCATAGGGTCTCTCTTAACTACATAGCGATCTAAACGAAACACACGCATACCACCTTCATCAGGTAAGTACAACAGACTGTTACCACTGATAAGTAAGTTCTTCAGTGCCTGGAATATACCGTTCCTAAAGTTCTGTATCTCAACCTCTTGTGAAACACTACGCTCCACATCAGCTAATGCTTTCTCTAAGTCAGTACGTAACTGCTCTGCTCCTTCTGGTCCCAACTCAGCCTTGGCTTTATCTAACTCATAGCGATCTATAACTAGACGGAAGAAGGGAGCGTTAGGTGGAAGTAGTGCAAGCAATAACTTACTACTTAGATTAAGTACACCTCTAGCTCCTATACCTTGATAAGGTGTGTAGTATTTAGTAGCGTAGTTGTGACCGTCAGGCGGTAGCACATAAGGTAGAGTCAACTCAGAAGAAGTACGACCTCTATCTAAGTATGAGTACCTTTGGTTCTCTAAGCTGTGGTAAAGTCCTTGTGCTGTTTCTTCCATCTATCTTAGGTCCCTGTGTAGTACTGCCAGTCAGTACCATCGTAAACATATATACGAACAACATCAGAAGCTAAGTAAGTAGTACCAACAGGATCACCTGATCTAGCTTCTATGTTTGCTTGTATGTCGTAGTAAGCTTGGAAGGTGTTGTCAAAATTATCTAACGGATAAGTAGTTCCCCAACTCGGTACAACAAATTGAGAGGGATTATTAAACTCCGATGGAGATGGCATGACTTAAAGTCCTTCCACTGAACCCGTAGCAAACACATCGTAACTTCCGTCTGTGTAAGCTGTGATCGAAGCTCTTATCTTTTCGTAGTGTCCGTGGTCATCTCTGATTAGAGTGTTACCTGTGGCTGCGATCGTACGACTGTCTACTGTTCTCCAAACATCACCGATATAAGCTTCGATTGCTACAGTAGCTCCTGAAGTTACACCTGATGATTCTATACAGTATGTCCAGCCCTTAGACCTTTCGACACTAAATGAACTACCTGCCGCAGCTGAAGTACCTGCTGAAAGTAGAGTTAGTTTTGCGAGAGAGCGAAGCATGATATATATCCTTTTGTTATTTTGTTACGATGAAAGTTGTACACCTGTACCACCGCTACCACCCATAGCTACAGACGGACGACGAACTGTCAACTGAGCCGTACCTCTACGACGCTTCTGCTGTGGTTTAGCTTGACGACTAGACACTGCTTTCTCTGCTAAAGGTAGCGGAGGAGGAGGAGGTGCAGGAGGTGGAGGTGGTGCTGGAATTTTAGGCGATGACATACACATAGTATTAATCCTTGGTAATAATGTTATCTTGAAGTTGTTCGTCGTATATATTTTTTAAGTAGTTAATTACACTACGTTGTCCTGACTTATACCATACCATTCTCTCTTCGTCTGTCAAGAGGGGACATTTATCTGGGTAAAGCTTGTCAAGCTTATCTATCAAATCTTTGCTGAGAGCAGGGAGTACTAGTTCGTCATTCATCTATACCTTCCGTCCATACATATATAGGTGTCATCTCTCCTACATAAGCACACCCTATGTTGTGATCGAAGTACTCTATAGCTTCTTCCATACTCATCTCATCCCTTATCATTAGCGTCTCGATTATTCTTTCTATAGAGTACACCATCCTTAGCTGCTTATAATCCTGACCTATAATAGCTTCGTCGTGTCCGTCTACTTTAAGTGGTTTATCTGTCATCATTCTCTATGTCATCTAATTCTAGTGGTAAATTACCACGCTTTATCTGATCCTTGATCCATATCCAAGCAGTAGCGTTCCAAAGTATAGCACCTGCGTGGTCTTCTGTTTCATCTCCTTCAGCCAGTGCTAACAGATGTCTGAACATACTGTCGTACAGTCTTGTTAAAGGGAATCCTTTCCTCCAGTTGTTGTCTCCGTAAAGCTTGCCGCCATCTTCAAATCTTTTGGCGAGACTGCGTAAGGCGATCGGAGGAATAAGCGAGGGTCGTCCCCGTCCAATGTCCCCGTCACGTTTAGCCCCTGTGGTGAAATCTTTAGTATATCCTTGGTTTGGTAGTTTCTCGGTGTCCATAGTTTTTTAATAGTATTAGTTCTGAATGAATAGTTATCTGCTCGGAGTAGTCGTGCCATCCAAGCGTTCATTAATGCATCTTGTTCTGTGAGTCCTGCTTTCTCGTAAGCTTTAACAACTGTCTCCCAAGTGTATCCGTCTTTGTCCAATAATTTTTTAGCCCCAACTGGACCGACTCTAGGTACACCACTGAATCCATCTGTTGCATCTCCCATTATGGTTTGCATCAAGTGAAAGTTATCTGCTTCCTCTTCTGTTGGATGGTGGTACTCTCCTTTGTTGTAGTCGTAGAATACGCCAGGCACTGACTTGAAATCTTTATCGATGCTGACTATAACAGTCTCTTCGTCCATCTCTTTGTCAGTAGCCAGTATAGATATAACATCATCAGCTTCTAAGTTAGGCCACATCTGTCCGTCGAACTCCTCGATGATCCACTGCTTAACTTGTCTAAGTATGATCGGCAGTCTGCTCTTTGATCTGTTAGCTTTGTAGTCAGGGTTCAAGATTCGTCGGAAGTTAGCACGATCAGTCAAGCACATGACAACTCTATCTGTCTTCATCATGTCCTTGAACTCTTCCACTCTGTTAACGACACGAGCTTTAGCCATTGCCATGTCAGCGTGTACCGTCCACATCTCCTCCTTCCACTCGATTGATTCTTCTGCAACAATAGATGCTTCAAACGCTAGTACATCTGCGTCTATTAATAGGGTTGTTTTCTTACTCATAGTATAAGCTCCAGTTCTCTTGGTATTTTTTATATTTACTTTTTGATGTGTGCTCAGGGTTTAGCTTGATCGATACACCGTTGATTTCATTGCGTGGTATCATCCACCACATCTTCGCAGGTCCAACATAACAACCTACCACATCAATCGAATCACACATAAGGTCTTTGTTCCTGCATCCTGTGCTAGTATTAATTTGATAGCTTTCACCTGGTGTCTTTGCGTTGGTCGATTTAATCTGTACCTTGAGTGTACCTGCTGGACAAGTGACGATGAAGTCCCAAGGCATAGGTGTAGTAGGTACATGAGGTTCGAAGTTACGCTCTAAGCATTCAGTTATAAACCTAGACTCTGCTATCGCACCAATTCTTTGTGATTTAGATGTTGGCATATCTTGTTGTTGTTGTTTCCAATCCCACGGGACGTCTAAGTCGATGGTATCGTAGAGTTTAGCTAGACTCAAGTAGTAATCATATTGTAGTTCTAGTGTGTCTGTGCCCATGACTCTCCTATCTTAGCTTCACCATCAAGCATTACATTTAGCTTCAACTCTAGTCCTGCTGCTTTGATAGCCAAGACTGCCAACTCACCGAAGTGCTGTGCTTTCTCAGGTAATACTTCTGCTTGGAACTCATCATGTACATTAGCTACAAAGCTGTACTCTCTACCGTGTTGCCACTTCATTGAGTTCATCTTATGAAACAGTTGTATCAGTGCTACCTTCATACACACAGCACCTGCACTCTGTAACAACATATTAAGTGCGGAGTGACTAGAGCGAACAGGCAGTACCCGACCATCTAATCCAATCAGCTTACCCTCAGCTGCTACCTTCCTCTGTACATCTGCTTGTAACTTCTTCAGTGCAGGCAGGTTGTTTAAGAACTTACGCTTTAACATCTGTCCTTCTTTAGCAGAACCTCCTACTATCTCTCCGATCTTAGCGTCACCTGCTCCGTAAAGAAAAGCGTAGATGAATGTCTTGGCTTGGTCACGAGTCTCCAGTCCTGCTGCTTCTTGGTTGAGTGTATGAATGTCTCCTTCTACTACTGTCTTGGCGTAAGCACCTCTGTCGTAGAAAGCTAAGTAGTGAGCAAGCATCCGTAGTTCTAACCCTGCTGCATCTGTCCCAACTAACTTGTATCCCTCACCTGCTTTGAATAACTCACGACACTCCTCTCCGTACTCAGCACGACACGCAGGTACTTGTGCTACATTAGGATTCTGATGCGTACATCTACCTGTTACTGCACCGTTGGTGTTGACTCTACCGTGTATCCGTCCGTCCTTCTGTAGTTTTAACCACGCTTGATTGCCTTCTGCTAGTTGTCCTAACCTCTTGGTAACTAACAAGTAATCACATAGTACCTCAGCGAACGGATGGTCTATACCTCTAAGTACACCTTCGTCTACCTTCGGAGTCTTAGCATCAGGTTCTTTAGGTAAGTCGTATCCTAGTTCACCTAATCGTTCAGCTATTTGCTTACGGCTGCCAGGATTGAACAAGGTAGTCTTAGTCTTAGGTGCTAACTGTACAGCTTCTTTAACTAAAGTCTGTTTTAAGTTACGACTCTTCAGTTGTTGTTTAAGTGCTGTCTTGGTCGGAGCTGTAATAACTTCAATACCATCTTTACAATCTAACTCTAAGCACCAACCACTCGGAGTCTTCATCTCTTCTGTCTTGGATGGAAACTCTTTCTGTAATCTATCTAACAGATCAGCACGACGACTAGCTAACACAAGCTCTAGCTTCTCTGCTTTATCTATATCAAACGCAAAGCCTTTCTTCTCTTGCAGTCTCATAAGGAAAGCGAACCAGTGTTCCAGTGCTAACATCTCACCGCTCGGTTCTTTCTTCATCAAGTAATCAAACAGTAAGTGTGTTACAACTACATCACGCTCACAATACTTACGCATCTCGTCGTTGTAGCTGTCGAACGCACCGTCCTCCTCACCGTAAGTTAACTTGGTCAGCTTGCTCATTCGTTTACCCCAAGCTTTCAGTGAGTGGCTGCCTACTAAACTCTTATCAAAGTCCTTACGTAGGAAGTCATCGTTCCTTACATCAGCTACTATACACTTAGCCATGACCATCGTATCTAGTATTCGGATCAATGGAGGTGCGAAGCCGTACAGTTTAGACAGAGCAGGTAGATCAAAACCTATGACATTATGTCCACAGATACGATCTGCTTTAGCTAACTCTCTTAGTCCGTTTTGTATACCGTCACCGTGATAGGTTACCATCTTGGCGTTCATTGGTTCGTAGATAGACAGGCAGTGTACCGTGTCAAGATCGGTCAAGTTCGACCAGTCCTGTATCTTATTAGTTTCTATATCAAAGAATAGTGTTTTCATGATGCAATGTAGTCAACCATCCTAGCATCCTTAAATGCTTCTTCGAGCTTGATTAATACTTCATCGTACTCGTCTTTATAACTGTCGGGTACTTCTATATCTCTCATAGGTTCAAGGTCGGATGCTTTTAAGGCTATACCCATATCTATAAGTTTATCTGGATTCTTAACACCGTACACATTTTCCCCTAGTCTACCCCTATCTACCCACTGCTGTTGTATGGCGTTGTGTAAAGTGTAGAAGTTTCTGAAGTAATGTTTTTCGTGATCATCTTTCCTACTACCAAATTTATTGTAGTCCTTTTGTATATATATTGTCTGATCTAGTCCCATGTTAATTGTTCTCCTTGTTTAGAATGGTTGGTTGTTAGTTGTTGTTGTATTAATGTTTTGAATGCTAACTCGCAGGTATCAGGTACTACTCCGTTGCCCAAGAGCCTAAGTCTGTCCACCCTGTGCTGAGTCCCATTAGTTGCTCCACCCAATTTGGATTGAGCTTCGGTGACAGTCCCTGCCTTGTCATGTCTCGCCCTAGACACTTCTGATTGCTGTCCGTTTTGTTCCTGCAACTTGTCGAGTGATGATCCTCCGCTTGCGGTGTTGCCCACGACCCGTGGTTCTTCCCACTCGTATTGCTCTTCTCCTGGTCTTGCAGGCCATTCATCTGATTCAAGTCTCTCCCCAAGCACTTCTGATTGCTCTCCTGCGCAGTTCTCGCTCCCTCGATGTGGTCGCTCGCTTGTGGTGTTGCCCAAGATGAACACTCGTTTCCTTTGGTGTGGCGCGCCAACTTCTTCCGCACTGAATACTCCCCACGTACACGAGTAACCTCTTTCTTCCAAGTCTCCGAGGACATATTTAAGTACCGGTTCTCCGTCTGCGGTCTTGGCTGAGATGATTCCTTCAACATTTTCGAGGAGCACATATCGTGGTCGCATAGCGGTAACTCCATCTGCGATGAATGGGTAGAGGTGTCGTGGGTCTTCTGTTGCTTTTCGTTTTCCTGCACTACTGAATGGTTGGCAAGGGAACCCTGCACTGAGGATGGTAACTTTGTCACGAAGCTCTCGATATGGAAATGTTTTGAGGTCCGTGAAAATAGGACACGCATCCAAGAATCCCGCTTCCATTTTCGCAATAAGGTTGGCAACTGCATAGGCTTCGATCTCACAGTGAGCAACAGTTCGCAGGTTTGGAATAGCTCGTTTAAGTCCGATTCCGATTCCGTCGTACCCGCTGCACAATGAGACATAGGTAGGAATACTAGTGGTTTCTTTTTCATAGTTCATTTAGAATGGGTTGTTAGTTGTTGTTGTATCTTCGAACACATTAGTGTCCTCCTTGTATCGTCCTGTGTCGTGGTCATAACCAAGAGTAGTACAATGTCCTGTCTGTCCGCTGAATCTATTCTTCAACACACGAACACGAGTCTCGTTGCTTGTTGTACCTGCCTGTTGATTACGTTCCAATCCAATTACCATGTCACTTAGCTGTGCGATTGCTTGACTGCCCCGTAGATGGTGAAGACTTACTCGTCCTCCTTCTTCGTGACCATTGTCTACTCGCTTTAAATGTGATACTAATATCATTCCACATCCTGTCTCTTCAACTAGACTTCTAAGTTTAGTCATGGTGTTATCAATTAACCGTCGTTCATCATCTCCTTGGATACCACTGATAACAATCGATAGATGATCTAAGAATATCCACTTACAATCGAATCCTTTAATCAAGTATCTGATCTTACTCAGTAGGTTGTCACTATCCATTGATCCGAAGTGGTCGTAGGTATAGAACTTACCGTTACCTACTGTCTCTTCAAATGCAGGTAACAAAGCTTCTTGTTCTACCTCATCCTCTTCTAAGTGTAACGGTTTGTTTAAGTGAATACCCATGATACCAAGACAAGTACGCCTGACGGATTCCTCTAACGCTATATAACCTACCGTCTCGCCAAGACCCAGTAGATGATGAGCTATCTCACGACAGAACAGAGACTTTCCTATTCCACTGCCCGCGCATACCGTAACTAATTCTCCTAGTCTCATGCCGTGGGTTAACTCATTTAAGCTGAAGTAAGGATACGGTACTGCTTTGTGTTCGTCGCGATTGCTCACTAAATCCCACAACTCTTTACCGTTTACTATTCCATCAGGTCGGTACTCTCTTGCGTCATATAAACAACTGATCAAGTCCTTCGACTTACCACTGGTCAACATATCATTAGGGTCTTTGAGTGGTAGTTCTGCTATGTATCCCTTGCCAGGAGTAAGGAGTGCTGCACATTCAGCTGCCCCTTTCCTTCCGACATCATCCATATCAAAACAGAAGACTACTTTCTCGTACCGTTCTAACCAATCGATAGCTTGTGCTACATATTTTTTTGCAGCTCCTGCACCATTAGGTACGGACACTACAGGCCACTTGTTATCCATAGCTTGACTGACACTAAGTGCATCGATCTCTCCTTCAGTGACAACCACTCGTCGTCCACCGTCTCGCCACAGGTGCTGACCGTACAATCCCATCAGCTCACCCTTCACTGCGAACTTCTTATCTGCTCGCCTGATCTTTTGACCTACAGGTTTACCGTCTCGTGTCTTATAGTTAGCTATCTGTACCCACTCACCTTGGTCCTTACCTACCCAGTATCCCCACTTCCGACACGTTTCTTCTGTCAAGTTTCGACGTGCTATAGCTTGTGGTTCTCCGTTAATGAAACTTGTTGGTGTTGGTGTAGTAGTCATACGTTGTCCTCCACTTCGTCCACTATGATCTTGGCAACTGAAACAATAGGAGCTTCCGTCATCGTTGAAGGCTCTTGCATCACTTGACCCACACTTGTCACAGGGTTGATGTGCTTGGATAATAGCCATGATTTAGGTATAACTTTGTTTGCATATTTAATTCCTTTCTTTTCGCACCAATGAGCGTAGGATGTTGAGCTTCCCTTTCGTATCTTGTTAGCTGCATTCATGAACACCATTCTTATATCTAGGTGTGGATGTTGCTCGCGGACTAACAGATGTTTTGTCCTGTCCTCCGTGACCCATAACCCCTTGGCTTCAATGATGATGCCGTTGGGGAGTATGAAGTCAGGAGTGTAAGTCGATACTTTTTTATACTCAAGTTGTAATGTCTCGTATTGAAACTCAACACCACTACGCTGTAATTGATTTGCTAGTTTAGCTTCGAATCCAGAACGATAATTAGAAGTTCGCTTTGACGGTCTCTTCTTCTTCGCTTGTCTCTTCGGCATCGAATACTTGGTCAAGGGTTTCACCGCCATTTGCTACGTATCCTTCTTCACTGGTAAACCCGAAAGACTCAGCAGCAATGTTACTCACTCCACCGTTGTTCAGCTCGATCACTTGCACTGCTTGCAACTCAAAGCTTACACCGAATCCAATCGAACCTACATAGTAAAACTTAGGACGAAAAGCTACATTAACTTTACTTCCACCCCATACTTTTACATCTTCAGGTAACGCTTTACCTTGGGCATCGTACAAAGCAATGGATAAGTGATACTCAGTACCGTCCTTGCGTCGTCCACCTGCTTTAAGTTTGACCTTTGCTAACCAAGTACCATCTTCTTGTTCTTCAAGTGGCAAGTCTCGTTCGCTGATCTTCTTCTTAGAAGGGTTAGCTTCCTTAACTGCTTGCAACTCCTGCTCGTACAACGGACGAATCTTATCTTTTAATAGCTTCGCTTGATCTCCATCGATTATTACATCACAGCTGTACGCTCCGTAATCAGGTTCAAACCTTTTATTAGGTTCATTTAAGTGGCAGTACTTAGCTGTGCCTTTGACTTTGATTATGTCGTGTTTCTTTCTTGCTTGTATACTCATTTTATCTCTCGATTTATTTATTGTTGTTGTTAAGACAGCAGGTACATTGCTCGATCTATTTGCGAGACATCTAGTGCCCCAAGTTCAGGCAGGTCAGGCAGTTTTGCTGTCGGGTATTGATTCTGTAACTCACATCTGAACTCAGCTAGTAAGTCAACAGAAAAGAAAGTCTTGTATGTGTTTCGTACATCTTGGTGTACCTTTCGTGCGTTGGAAGCGTGACTGATAAAGCAGTCGTGAACAAAACCCATGTCGTACGCCATACCGTACGCTAAACGATGAACGATAGAAGCATCCAATCCGTGGATAAAGTTAGCAGTGATACTCTTTCGTTGTTGCTTCGGATCAATCTCATCAGTCGGTCCTTGGTATTCAATCTTAGTCTCTATATTACCTACAATCGTACGACATTGAATACGCTTAGTCTTTGTTAATCCTTGTACTACTTTAAAGCCTGACGGTGTAGTCCACCTTAACATCTCGTTACCTACTGCTGTAGTGCACGGTCTAAGGAATCGTCTTACTCGGTCAACACTCTCCAACTCATCACGTGCTACCTCATTAAATTGCCTGGCTAAGTAATTGATACCGTCAATCTGTTCTCCATCTTCAAACGGATGATTGTCTTCGATGATAGATAAGAACCTACCCAACACAGGAAAGAATCCTTGACCGTACGGTTTATTCATAACAGCAGCTTTAGCCATAGCTCTAGTTACTCCGTACTTTAACCACTCACTTGCTATGTAACTTTCACTTGCTTGTTCTTTCAATCGTTCGTAAACAAGATCAGCTATGTGCTGGTACATATCTCCAACAGGTTGGTCAGGTACGATGTTGCAATGTTTAGCGTGTGTTGTATCTCTGAGTAGCAGGTGTAGTATTTGCATACCGTTATTACTGCAATCCATACGGACAGGAAAGTGTGAGGTGTATCCGTAACCTTCTGCTGTAAACTGTTGATACTCAAAACAAAACGCAAGAAATCCAAACGGTTCACCCGCTTCAGTCCACCAGTCGTTAGTCATAGGGTCTTCAGCACACTCCAGTATCTCCTGCTTACGACTATCTATCCAAGCTAACCGTTCGTTTAAACTACCCTTCACACCCCAAGCATTAGCACCGTGGATTAACACACGCTCCAGGTCCTCTTCATCTACTACTTGCTCACCTCTTCCAAACTGTAACAAACCTCTAGCTAAGTCGGAGCCTTGCGGATGGAGATAAGCTGGCATATAATACACACGACCTCTGTAATCTACGCGAGTAGGAAAGTAAACATCATCCCATTCACTATACTTCTTAGCTAAGTGCATGACTTTGGCGTGTTGTAGCCTTTTGCTACGTCTTGCTTCATTCATTCGCCTGATCTTATCTTGCTTACACTTCCAAATCCTTAACTCTTCAGGCTTCTCGTGTCCACCTTCAAGGTACGGTTGCATAGGCACTTCGTGAAACTCAAACACACGCTCCAAGTCCCAACACTTCTGTGCTACATCCAGTATCTTTTTGTTGATCTTCCAAGGTACTCTTTGAATGTTGTTCACTGCCCCGTAAATGTTCTTCATGCTTGCAAACTCGTAGTTGCTACCGTTTACACGGTTCATTACAAAGCAGTCGTTAAAGGTTTCGTATCCACCTGTGTAAAAGTCTACCCAATCTCTAGGTTTATCAGGTAAAGCCATTCGCATAGGGTCTAACATCTCACGCCACGCATCAAACCTTCGGACCCAATCAGTAAACTCTTTAGTAAGTACTACATCTTTACGCTTCTTTATACCCATGCGTTCAATTCTAAATTCAATCAAGCCAGTGTGCTTCTGTATCTCTCCCAATAACCAAGCTCCTAAAGATACTTTGTGCCTTTTATCCCACACTTTAAACCGTCGGTTATTCTTCTCTACTTTGTAGAACCTACGGAACTTAGACTGTCTGCTTTTCTTATGCTTGATGCCGTGCATCTTATTCTTAGGTACAGTCTCTTCAGCTACCTTCTGCCGTGCTATCTGTTCAAATGCTTTACCTATTTCAAGAGCAAGAGCAGTGAAGTGTCGGTCGGGTGCGTACATACGGTCTAACAAAGTCTTTAATCCTATATGTGCTACCATTTGAGGGTGAAAGTCTGCGATATAACACAACCACAAAGGCATGGACGGACTATCTTCGCTGGTAAATCGGTTAAAGAAGTCTTCAATAGGTACGGATAGCTCAGGTGCAAGCTTGCCAAGGATACGCTTACTGCTTTCCAATTCACTCGCTCTCTCCGCCTCCTTATAGAGTTGTTGGAACTGACGGTAAGTTGCCTTCCCCCATTCCTTCATCTCGTTCTCAGCTTTACTTGGCATCTTTATCTTTCTTAACTCTGATCGGCATATGATTAAACCACACACGAGGACGGACACGTGGAATGTCGCTTCTGACTACGTTTAAGTGTTTATCGTACTTCAACTCGGTGTTAGCCCAGAACAATTCACATCCATCAGTGACCATTTGCATGATCGTTTCAGCTTCTCTCTGTGTGATCTCGTGTCCGTCCTCGTCTTCGTCTTCGTCCATCTCTCGTTTGTTTGTTTGTTTAGTCCAAATCTTTAATCAAAGCTTCCTCTCGTCTTGCTTCGATGTCTTCCTCAGTAAATTCTTCTTCGGGATTAAAGTCGTCATCATCCTCATAGTCAAGGAAAGAAGTTAAATAGGAGTCGTAGTTACAGTTTCTCATTTTTTACGGACACGTAATCATTGTTTAACTTATCCAAGAGCTTCTGCAACTCTAGATAGAGAGGGAAAAATCGGTTATCAGGATCGAGACACTCGCCCCCCATTTCGTTTTGATGAATGTAAAACATAAGTTCCTCGATCATATCGCTTGGTTGTAAAACTTTAACAGTCATCTGAATATAAAATACTGATTAATATTATTGCCAGCATAACCAGCGAGAGAAAACTTATCATAGTCATGATTCTTCATCTTTCTTGTTTAGGTTGTTGTCGTTTTGAGTTTGTTTAATCTTTATGAGGGCTTGTGGACTATAATATCCACCGTCAAAGCTGACATGTGGAGTTAAAGCCTGAAGGCACGTAAGGCAGTAATCGCCTTCTCTATCGTGCCCCCGTAGCTCTAAGCCACAGGTGATGCAAATCTTAGGCTTATTTTCTCTATCACTTGTCATATATTTCTTGATAAGCCTCTAGAGCTTTCCCTAGATAAAGATTCGTTTCATGTAAGCATACTTCAGCTTGCCATCCGTTTTTCCTATCGTCTTTGACTTGTTGCAAGTGTCTTAGAAGGTTAAAAAGGTTAGTTTCTAAAGCCTGTATGTGCTCTTGGTTTTCTTCTGTATCGGTCATAAGTTTAGTTCCCCTCTTTCATGCGTTGTGAGATTTAATGTAATCATCAATACATTCGTAAGTTGATTTGCTAGTATTATTATACTTAGATTGCATGAATATCTTTAGATGAGCGCTTGCATTACTCCATCTTTCATCGCAAGTTTCATCATTAAAGAATCCAGTGCATTCCATTAAGTGTAAAACTAAGTAAGTTGTATAGCCTTGTTCTTCTTTCATAAGTTTAGTTCCCTTCTTTCATGCAAAGGATTAATAAGACAACCCATCCACCCAGTGCGATAAAAGGGCTTAGAAGAATGACAAGTGCCATTTGCTTCTTAGATGTGGATTGAAAAGGTTGCGGTTCGCTTTGAGCTTGTGCAAACTTTAAGAGTTTAGGGTCGATTGAGTTTTTCATAATGTTCGTTTTCTGTTTTGGTGTTGGTGTTATTTTTGCGAGGCTTAAAATTCATCCTTGTAATCCCCTAATGCTTCCCAGTCTGCTTTGCTAGTTCCAGTTTTGTTTTCCGTTTCTGCGATGCTCCATATCTCCCCTACAAAGAAGGATGTATTATGAATGTGTTCACCAATTCGCTGAAAATCCTCTGATACATCTGCACTGGTAGCCCATAATGATTTATCATCATCATCTAGGTTATGCCTTTCCTCAATGTTAAGAATAATGTCAGTAAATCTATTATATAAAGACTCAAGTGCCTTAACATCTGATTTTCGAAAGAATTTTTTCATACCTTGAAATGCCCCCTTAGTTCTACTATCTGATCTTTAATTTCTTGAACGGTTAGTGGTGATTGAATTCCGCTTTGCTTAATAACCTGTAAAGCGATTTTAAGAGTTATGATCGAATTTTCTGCGACATCCTTGTTGGTTAATTTTTCTTGGCTCATTTTTGTTTGTGGTTCGCTTTGAGCTTGTGCAAACTTTAGTAATACTTGATCGGGTTTAGTTTTCATAATTGTATATATTAGTGTGTTTTAGTTTTCTATTAATTCTATTACTTGCTTAAGCTTGTCAATGGTAAGAATGAAACCTTTATCTACTCCATTCTGTAAATCTTCGGTCAACTTAGCTTTAAGGATTCCATACTTTCCACTCCTATCTAAAAAACGCAAGTCTGTCGTGTCCATATCGTAAGTATCGGATAGAGATAAAGCTTGATCTACGTCAGTAGAAACAACAGGGAAAGCAATAGATTGACCGCGTTTTAATGCTTGCTTGTAATGTTTTATTCTAGATTTTGCATTGTTAGCGTATGAAAAAGTCAAATGATAATTAGGCAATTCAATGCGATTCGGATCTTTGGTATAATCGTAAAATTGAACGTCAGGAAAGCTATTGTATACATTTGAGAAGTCTAGATCACTTGTGCCATTCAATCGCACTGCGAACTTATTGCCATTCTTATGTGCACGCTTTTTTGCAAGCTTTATTTCAGCAGTCAAAACGCTTTCCGCTAAGTCAGGTCTATAAATGGCAATCCAAGACTTAACAATCCTTGCAATATTGATCTTATCTTTCCCGCTCCTCTTTTCTATAAGCCTATGGCCACTTTCCACTAAACAAGCCAAACGGCAACCTGTAGAAGCATAAGTGCACAAGTCTTTGCCTGCGTTTTTACTGGCTGATAGATAAAGTACTAAGGTGTCAAAGTTATCCTTTTTACCTTTTTCTATTTTTTGTGAACTGTTAACGCTCGCATAATAACTTATCTCAAAGTCTTTAAGGAATTTACCTCTAGACTTGAAAGAGTAATTGGCAAGCGTTTGTTCTACTTGTAAGAGGATACCAAAACGTTTGACGGGTAAAGGCTCTTTTAAATAGTTTTTTGCAAGTTCTTTAATATTCATAGGTAAGTAATAATATAGTTGAGTTAGTAATAATGTGATGTCTATCTTTAAGCCATAACTTTAACAGCTTGTAAATAAAAACTTTTTAATTGTGTTGTAAGTAGCTGATTAACAACTAATAGAAATATTAAAAAAAGTTTTAGATAATTGTAAGTAAAACTATTTAAAGCGAAAACAAGGTGCTATTTGATAGATGATCGTTTGTGATCGTTTGTGATCGTTTGTGATCGTTTTGGAGACGGCAGAAAGCGTAAAAAATACAAGTAAATGATGTCATGACGTCAAGATGTCAATACGTCAAACGACGCAATTAACTGGGTCGATCTGTCGATCTGCGAACTATGTTAATGCAACTTACTTGCAATAAGCGAAACATTACTAAGCATCTGCTTTACTCGTGTAAAACGCTAAACAACTAGACATAATACATATTTGACGAACCGCTTTCTAGTACATAGCTTATAAATCAGTGCTAAAATGTAACATATCTACCAAGTTGTCATAAATCGCATACAAAAGTATCCCCCGCCCTGCAGAAAAACTTAGGGTACCCGTGGGGGATTTTAAAGCTCGCGTATATAGCGTAAGCCCTTCAGATTTTTTCGACTAATCTTAAACGTAACTTTAGATTTGCTACAGCTTTTAGAAGTTAGGACTGATTAAATCGTCGTCAGAATCGTCCAGGTCTTCAGGAGTAAATAGTATATCACCGTCAGTCAAAACGGTCAGTTTAGCGAACTCCAACGAGCCTACTATTGTCTGATCGTTAAGGTCGAACTCCTGCTGGTATCTTCTGATCAGGTTATCTAAGTCGAACATAAAAGAGTCTGTTTGGTCGTTGTTATTCATACTTGCTTACTACTCTACCTAAAGATGTTTAACAAGTAAAGACTCTTGCTTTAAATCAGGTGTGACAAAATGTCCCATGTTATAACTCACTAACAAATAGCTACTTAGGACTTTAGGCTTTACAACAAACCTGTAATGGTTCATAAATGCTATAATGCCTCTAACGGCTAGTTAGACTTCGCTTTAGACGAATAACATACATAATAATATTAACAGTAGTAAGTAGTAGACGCTTTAAACTACTCCTACTTAAAAGTTGTTGTAGCTTTCTCATACATTCGTTCTTTCGAAAACTAAAGTTATAACGTTCTTTAAACAAAGCTTTTAAAAAGGGGAGATGTGTTTACACATATAAACCAGTAGGAGGAGTAGCAGTTTTAGCGTCAGCTATATAGATAACTTATAACTGTATCTACACTAAGTAAGAAAACACCTTACAATACAGAAGAGTAGTAACAGTAGAGTAAGCAGAGTTGTTATATTAACTCCAAAGTAAAGCTCTATCAGCTTTGTTAGATTTCTTATAGAAGGAGTCAGTAAACTTTGTTAACTCTTGTTGTAACAGTTCTTGTTTTCTATCAACCATACTTTGGTCTACATCAGCAGCCATTTGCTGCACCCAATAACCAACAGCGATTGATAGAGCATCAAGACGGTCATCATGAGCCAAGCTACCTCTATCTCTTGTTATCCTGGTTAACTGATAGAACAGCATATATTTAGTCTGTTGTTCTATAGGGTAGCTAAGAGCACTCTTATAGTCATCAGTAACACAAGAAGGATCAAAGATAAGTCTATGACTATTTAACACAGGTTCTAAGGTGTCTACGATTCTAAGCTCCTTCTGTTTGTTATGTCTTACTTCTTCTATGGTTACAGGGTAAGAGGTACGAAACAGAGGTTTAATCAGTTCCATAAACATACCGTCACCAAAGTTAGACTCTATAACTACTTTGTTAACTTTGTTATCCTTAGCGATAGCGACCAGTCGTTTAAGAGTTACTTCATCGTACCCACCTTTAATACCACCGACACTGGGGACGAACAGTTGACCGTTAAGCATCTTGACAACAGCGTACCCTGTTTCATCCTTACCTCGTCCTGACGGGTCAATAGATAGAACAGAACCACTATAAGGTATGTTATCCCCGATAGTCTTAAAGGGTCGTTTAAAGCGGTCACCACTCAAACCTACATTAGGCAGTGTCTTATCAGCTAGATCGTTATCAGAGGACCACAGCACCTTCTCAGGAGCCGTATCAACATCTACATCTAATATGATAAGGTCGTTGATCTTCAAAGGGTATCTATCAGCATCAGAGAGCTTAGGATTAAGCATGAACTGTAGAGCGTACCCAGTACGACCGTACGACATCTTACGTTCCTCAAGGTCCATGTTAGTGAAGCGAGTAGGTTCTGTAGTCGTACCCACAGTGTCTTCATCTATGTTATTACTCAGGAGAGGTGCTAGATCCCCTCCGTAGTTCGTATCGACTTCTATCTCATTAGGATACTCAGAAGGCCATATACGTGCGTTGTAGCCTCTGTCTCGTAGTTTGTTGTATATAGAGTCTTCACATTGAGGAGTACCGAGAAAGAGTATCCTTGAGGTGTCTAAGGGTTTAAGGATAGCTTCGAACTCTTTTACTTGTTCATCCAGCTTATCCCGCATACCTTGAGTAGCAGAGTTGTTAGGTACTTCTACGTCGTCAGCAACGATGATGTCAGCACGACTACCTGTTAACTGTGAGGAGATACCTAGAGATTTAACAGAGGGAGCGTGAGAAGCAGGACTAGGTCCGACGTCAAAAGCTATCTTACTGAATCGTTGGTTCTCTGTAGGTTTAAGGTGATGAAGTATAGGTATCTCCTGGATGATCCGTAGAGTGAAAGTAGAGAAGTCATCAGCACGATTCTTACTGGCAGATACAACAAGTATGTTCTTACTAGGGTTGAGTAGGAGTTGATGTACTACATATGCACTACAAACCCAGGACTTACCTACTCCACGAAACGCCATGATTAACGACCGCTTAGGACCGTGCTGCATATAGTCAGCTATGTCGTATTGTAATTCAGTAGGATCAGGAAGGTTAAGATGTTTCCATACGATGTACAGGAAGTTACGGAAGTCTTTAAGACTCTCAGGTATCTCTTGGTGTTTCTTCATGTTGTAAAATAAAAGAGCCGTCCCCGACTAATGCAGTGACGACTCTAAGGGTGTGTAGGGGAGAGCAAGTTATTAAAGCTGTTTCTCTATAGGTGTTTCTTGTTCTTCGTTAAAAGGTAACGTATTGAAGTCAGTACCTAGTTGATCCAAAGCAGTACCGCTACGGTTGTCAACAGTTACATTGTTATCCTTTAAGTACTGTCTAATCATATTCATCAACGAAGGATTATACTCCTCCATAGACTTCATAAAATCAATAGATGCTGAACATAGTTTTGTTAACCCGTCAGCAAGTTTAGCTCCTTCTACGTGATCTTTCATATAATTTTTTAGTCTCTCAGCAGTTGGTCGTGGTCGCCTCGTCCGTTCATGTTGTTGAGTATACGGGTAACCCACGATTGCAGAAGAGCGGAGGAGCTAAGGCCGAGCGTATTGGCGACCTTAGCTACCTCCTTCTTTTGCGAGCTTGCGAGACGAAAAGTTAAAGCGACTGTATCCTTCTTCTTACTTTTCGAACTCATATAGCAAACTGGTGTTAGGCCATTGCAGCTGTAAAGTCAGCCAATGATCCAAGATTGTTTCCGTCTCCAAGAACAACGTCGTTAGCTTTAACGTCGATCAAAGAAGCACTTCCGTCGTCTCCACTGATGTCAGTAGAAGTAGCACCAGCTGAAGTTTTGTAGAAAGCGAACTTATCTTCACCTTCGTCGTATACAGCAGCGATGTTTCCGTCGTCGGAAGAACCACGCTCAATGATAAACCCAGCGTCGTTACCGTTGTTAGCACCTGAACCAGCTCCGTCATTGAGAAGCATGATAGCATCTTTAACTTGGGAGTTGGTGGTTTCAAGGGAAGTAGTCGTGCCTTGAACGGTTAAGTTACCGCTAAGTACAAGATTGGTTCTACTTACGTCTCCTGTGAAGGAAGCACCACTAAGGTTAGCTTTAGCAACATCAAGAGCGGACTCAGCTGCACGAGCAGTTGAAGCTTCAGAAGTGATATTCGATTGAAGAGTCGTGTCAGCAGATGATCTAGCAGTAGCTTCACCACTAACAGCAGCAATACGAGCAGTTTCTTCGCTGTCGATATTGGACTGTAAAGTCGTATCAGCAGAAGTCCTGGCAGTTTCTTCGTCGTCAATGTTAGTTTGAAGAGTAGAATCAGCAGCTTGACGTGCAGTTTCTTCAGAATCAATGTTGCTCTGTAAAGTCGAGTCAGCACTGGCTCTTGAGGAAGCTTCACTAGTAATGTTCGACTGAAGAGTTGTATCGGCAGATGCACGAGTACTTGCTTCAGAAGAGATAGCGTCAGCGTTAGTTTTGATCTGTCCGTCAAGAGCTTCATCAGCACCAACCAACGTACTTACAGAAGTAATGTAGTTAGTAGAAGCATTAGCTGAGTACGAACCACCAACACCTAGACCAGCACCACTTTGAGTAGCGTCAAGTTCGGATTGGATAGCGGAGTCAGCGGATGTTCTGCTACTTGCTTCTGAGTCGATGTTACCTTGTAAGGTGCTGTCAGCAGATGCTCGGCTTGAAGCCTCAGCAGTGATGTTAGATTGCAGGGTAGTATCAGCACTTGCACGACTGGAAGCTTCGGAGTCGATGTTCGACTGAAGTGTAGCTTCGGCAGCTTCTGCACGTGATTTCTCTACTGCAATAGCACTCTTGGTCGATTGACCAATTTGATAGAATATAGATGATGTATCTGGCATATTAGTATTTAACTATAGTTGTTATTGTTGATGTTAAAGTTCCAAGGGTTGCGTCCACTCTTCACCTGCTAAAACCTCAAGGATTTGAGCGTGGCTATAAGTGTCTTTACCTAATAGAAAAGGTGGCATAGCTCCTTCATACTTAACAAAGGTCTTATCACCTGCAACATTATACCGAAGGGTATTAGCTGAGGTTTCAAGAACGTTATTAAAGTCTACAGAAGATACTTCCGAAGCGTCGATGATTACATAGTTTCTGATCATAATAGTATATGTTAGCTAGGGACTGAACTTGAGAAGGTAGGCCCGTTCGTAAGTGTACCGTCATTAGAACCGCTACCTTGATCTGTGATTGTAGTGCCTGTTCCTGAGTCATTATCTCCCATTCTCCAATACCCTAGAGGACTAAGTGAAGATATATCCGCAGGTACTCCACTGTTCCAAAGTGTTGCAGAGTCTGAGCTACTAAGTTCGCTACTAAAAATAGCAACCTCATCAATGAGTCCATCACTATAAGCAGTAGGATAACCTTCGTACTTTCCAATTCTAAAGCCATCTCCAGCTGAAGCCCCTAATGCGGTAGCGGATGCTGTAGACGCAGAGGTTGTGCTTCCATTAAAATAAGCTTTAACACTTCCTGACGAGTTGTAAGTAACCAACACAAAGTTCCATTGATTGTAACCAGGTAGAGTTATGGCAGATCCAAAAACATTCGAAGCACCAGCGTGTACATAAAAACTTCCGTTACTCCACTGATACATCCCGATGCCTGTTGTACTGTCAGAGCCTACCATTATTTTCTCAGAACTACTAGGTGTTTTCCACCACATTGACATGGAGAAAGTCGAAGCACTATTAAGGGCTGTTAAATCACCTATATCGACATATTCGTTAGTACCGTCAAATTCTACACTGTAAGCGTTACTAAAAGCAGGTACACTATCCGAAGCAAGCTCTGTCCAAGCAGACCCATCCCAAATGATAACTTTATTAGTGTCCGTCTCAAAGTACGTTTCACCAGCAGCTGGCGACGCAGGACGGGTTCCTGATGTGACTGTATTTAATTTAGCCATGATGTCTTATTCTTCCTCCATAGGTTGTGTCCAAGCTTCGTCTGCTAATACCGTAAGCATAGCTGAGTGGCTGAGAGTGTCTTTACCGTACAAGCAACGAGGTTTAGCTCCTTCATATTTAACAAAGGTTTCATCCCCCGCTACATTGTATCTTAGTGTGTCTACTGAAGTTTCAAGTACATCGTCAAAGTTGACGGAAGATACTTCTTCACTAGTTA
>Ga0181377_1000070_pt1 | contig 41142 bp, 46 predicted proteins | sample LowvirmetaG_9_FD_130160 | JGI IMG/M metagenome (GOLD analysis project Ga0181377, IMG submission 130160) | Marine viral communities from the Subarctic Pacific Ocean - Lowphox_13 viral metaG | ecosystem: Environmental > Aquatic > Marine > Oceanic | place: Subarctic Pacific Ocean | collected...
TGCAGCCCAAGGTGCAAAAGCAGATAGTGCTCAACAGCCACCATCAGAAGGAGCTTTCGCTAACGGCGATAAGACTAAATTAGATGGTATTGAAGCTTCAGCAGACGTAACTGATGCAACTAACGTTACTGCAGCTGGTGCATTAATGGACAGTGAATGTACTTCTTTAGCTTCAGTGAAAGCAATCAATCAAGGATTAGCTACAGGAGACGATGTACAGTTTAACGACCTAACAGTAGCAGGAGATTTAACAGTAAGTGGTACTACTACTTCTATTAATTCTACTAACTTAGACGTTACAGATAAATTAATATCGATCAACAAAGGAGGAGCTGATGCAGCTTCTGCTAACGGAGGTGGATTATTTATTAGTGGTGCAAATGAATCATTAACATGGGATAATGGAAACTCAAGATTTAACTTCTCAGATGATTTACATGCTGCAGGTAATATTACATTAACAGGAACAGTAGACGGTAGAGATGTAGCAGCAGACGGAACTAAATTAGACGGTATTGAAGCAAGTGCTACAGCAGATCAATCAAATGCTGAAATAAGAGCAGCAGTGGAAGCAGCTACTGATTCAAATGTATTTACAGATGCAGATCATTCTAAACTAAATGCTATTGAAGCAAGTGCTACAGCAGACCAGACAGATGCAGAGATTAGAACAGCGGTTGAAGCTGCTTCTGATTCAAATGTATTCACGGATGCAGATCATAGTAAATTAGATGGAATTGAAGCTAGTGCAGATGTAACCGACACAGCTAACGTTACTTCAGCCGGAGCATTAATGGATAGTGAATTAGCAGATCTTGCAGCAGTTAAAGCTATCAATCAGGGATTAACTTTAACATCAGATGTAAAATTTGATAGTATAGGTATTGGAACAGCAGCACCTGGTACTTCAGGAGTACTTAGAGCTTCTAATGATATCGTAGCATTCTATTCTTCAGATGAAAGATTAAAAGATAATATAGAAGAAATTCCAAACGCTTTATCAAGAATAGAAGATATAAGAGGAGTTCAGTTTGACTGGAACGATAAACAATCAGTATACGAAGGACATGATATAGGAGTTATTGCTCAAGAAATTGAAAAAGTAGCACCATCTTTAGTTACTGACAGAGACAATGGATTTAAAGCTGTTAAATATGAAAAGCTAACAGCAATATTAATACAAGCAGTTAAAGAGCTCTCTGCTAAAGTAAAAGAGTTAGAAAAAAAATAAATTGTTATAAAAAATGGGTTTTATTATTAATGCAGACCTCGAGACTAATCTCGGGCCGACGCAAGAGTTGTATGTAAGGGTTGAAGGATTTACTTTTAATAAAGTAACTGCTCAATTAAGTTTTCAGATTACATATTGGATTGATAGAGAGAGTGCTATAAAGCACAATAGAGTTTACCTAGACGAAACAGTAAAAGGAATGGTAGGCTTAGTACAGAATAAAGTAATTTATTTTGACACAGAGGAGAGCGAAGGAAATGAATTAATACTTGCACAGTTTCATAAAGTGTTAGTATCAACAGAGGAAGAGACAGAAATTCCAATATTTGAATCTAAAGTAGTAGAAGAAAAAGTTCCGTATGTGAGCTTTGATGAAAATGGAGACGAAATAACTAAATATAGAATAATAACAAAACCTAAAAAAGTGCAGGTAGGGTCGAATAAAGAAAGCAGATCAGTGATAGATTTAAAAGCATTTGATGATATATATGGATACTGCTATCAACGACTACAAAAATACCTTTGCACTTTTTTTGCTGATGAAGCAATAATAAAACAATAGATGGCAAGATTTACATACGGATCGTCCAATATAGAATACCAAACTTTTAATTCATGGTCTAACGCTTTAGATCCTGGTGTAACAAGTAACATATCAGCATCCGTAGCCTATTCAGAATTTAATCCAGCACAGACAGAAGATTATGCTGCCTCATACTTACAGGGTAGTTCTGTATTCTACGGCTCTGTTGTAGCAGGTACAGGAGGTAATGTAGCAATTACTGCTCCTTATACAGTAGCAGCTACATCTACTATTTCTGTTAAAAATTTAAACATCACTAATACATCTCTTACAATAGTAGCAACAACTTCTTACCCTTGGGTATTTGATTCTTGGAGAACAGCTGCTGGTGGAGGAGGTTCACAAGTAAGTACTAATGCAACTCTGACTGTTAATGATGATTCTGCAGCAGATCATGATGAATATTATGCTTACTTTACTACTACACATTTAGATCCACCATAGGATAAAAATAAAAGGTTTTGAAGATAATTTGGGTTTTAAATAATATAAAAAAAAGCAAAGACTTTTATAGTAAGCTTTACACACTAATCACATTAGCGTCGGTACGATTATGGAAAAGATTCTACCCAAATGATATAACTACATTATACTGTGACGAACTTACATTAGAGACGTTTAGACAAGTAGATATACTAAAGTATTGGGATAAAGTAGAACTATATATTCCTTCAGATAAAATAGATCATAAGATATTCTGGGCAGCTGGTAAATTAGAAATACTTGCACAACAAGATGAACCTGTTTTTATAGTTGATAACGACTTACATATTTTTAAACCTATAAAAGATTACTTAGAAAAAGGAGTATCGTACGTACATAATCTTGAATTAGGAAAAGGTTACTACCCAGGTTATGTAGACCCTTTCGTAAGACGGTTAAGTTATAAACCTAGATGGAAAAACGATTCCGTGAATGTTAGTTTATTGCATTTACCAGATGTTTCATTTGCTAAATTATATGCTAATAAGAGTATTGAAATAATGGAGGAATTTTCTGCTATGGATGTACCTCATTCTCAATATTTAATTTTTGCAGAACAATTACTTCTATCACACTTGTTTGATGTACATAAAATAGATTATAAGTCTATAGTTTCAACTTACTGGGACTGTAACGAATGGGAATGGGGAGAAGATCACGATAGAGGTATATGGCCATTAACAGAATCTGGAATGTTTATAAAACACTACGGCCCTCTAAAAGGATTTATTATGCAAAATAAAGCAGATCAAAATTATGAAAAAGAGTACGAACATTTGGTTAATTGCATAAATTTACCTAACTTAGACTTAACAGCTATTGAAAAACAATAATGGGAATCTTAGATAAAGAATATATTAGGCAGTTTATAACCAACAATCCAAAGATTGAAATCGATACCAACGGTGAAGAGACTACCACCTTTAACCCGGTAAAGTATAGATGGACTCATGGTGCTACAAATTACCATTTAGGTGACGGAATGCTTATATACTCGATTATTCAGTTAATGAGGTATAAAACTTGTGTTTGTTTAGGATCAGGAGCTGGATTTATTCCCAGAATAATGACCCAAGCTAGAATAGATTTACTCGACCAGGGTATATTTGAAGGAGATGCTGATTATAATCATGGAGATATAGGAGAAACTTATTTAGTAGATGCTGCCAACGGAGTTGGAGGTAAAATAGATTACTCTGATAAAGAAAGTTTTTTTAGGTATCAATTTGTTCCTAGATTTATAAAAGATACTACTGAAAATGCTTACTACAACTATTTTGTTAAAAAAGATATTAAGATAGATTTTCTACATATAGATGCAGGACATTCGTACGAGGATGTCAAACAAGACTTTGAACTATACTCTAAACTTGTTAAACCAACAGGTATGATATCTATACATGATACAGACAAGGAGTACCAAAAGGAACTCATTATAACTGAAGATGAAAAAGAGTACTATGAGTTTTTTGACGGACCACCTAAATTTATAGAAGAAATAGGATCTGAATGGAAACAATTTAATTTCTTTAATACAGGATTATACAAATCTAAACCTGCTTCAACAGGTCTTACATTATTACAACGTGCCTAATCTAGTTACAGTAGTCGGGAGAAATACACATATCTTACCTCATATGTTAAAACATTATGAGAATAAGGTTGAAAACTCTTATGTCGTTGTTTATCGTCAAGATAGTAATGACGGAATATTAGAAGAAATAGAAGAACTTGGAATTACTCCTCATCTCATAGTAACAGAACCTAAATACCATTGGGAAAGAGTAACAGATCTATACAATAAAGTAAAAGCAGAGAAACCAAACGACTGGTGGATAGTTTCTGACGACGACGAACTACAGGTATACCCAACAGAGCTTGAAGATATAGTTAAACACTGTGAAAATAAAGGTTATGACTTTGTCACAGGAGGGTTCATAGACAGGATAGGTAGTAACGGTACTTTTCCTATTGTTGAGAGAGATACAAATTTACACCAAGCATTTCCATTAGCTGGATTCTTTAGATACCCACTTTCTGGAGCATGCCCTAATAAAGTTACTTTAATGAAAGGATATCAAAAAGTAACACCAGGACAGCATTACGCAAAATTTGCAACTGGTAATAGTTGGGGAACAGAACACCCTAAACGTATGCCAGTAGAAGAGTGCTTTACTCAAGTACACCACTTTAAATGGGATTCAACAGTCTTAGAAAGATTACTTGAAGTAGCTGAAACAAAAAAAGATTATAGTTATCATGCTGAATACAATAAAATGTATAGAGCTATAGCAAGAAACGATTGGAAAATAGACATAGAAAATAAGGAGTTTTTAGTTGAAGAACTGAAAAATAATTCTTATCTTATATATAACGATTACCCGCATTGGGTAAATTTAACTAGTAAAATAATCAAAATTTAATTAAAATGCCGAAAATTACATTAACAGACAAAGAAAAAGATGAGTTAATCTTAAAGGAAAGACAAGTAAAAGCTCTAGAGAAGATTGCAGCATCTACTGACGCAATTGCATTATGGTTTGAAGAAAAAGACCTATCTGCATGGGACGAGAGATTGCAGTACTATCTACATGAGTTTCACTCTAATTTCATAAACAAGGATAATGCGTAAACATAGATTAGGTCTCATAGTACCTTATCGAAATAGATATCCTCAACTTGTAGAATTTAAATCAGCTATAGAAAACTATCTTACTAAAGCTAAAATAGACTATAGGTTAATTATTGTAGAGCAAGACGATGCTAAGTTATTTAATAGAGGTAAGTTACTTAATATAGGGTTTTTAGAAGCTAAAAAACTTAAGTGTGATTACGTATGTTTTCACGATGTAGATATGGTACCTTCTAAAGTCGACTATTCATATAGTGAAACACCGGTACATTTAGCTCATACCTTAGTAAACTACGATAATACCCACAAACCTATATTTGACCAATACTTTGGAGGAGTAACTATATTTCCAGTAGAAGCTTTTGAAAGAGTAAATGGCTACTCTAATGAATACTGGGGATGGGGATTTGAAGACGATGATCTTTTATATAGAGTGCATAGAGCTCAACTACCTTTAGCAATTAAAAATTTACCTCACTCAGGTCCTAAATCAGCGGCTTTAAAATTTAATGGATATGATAGTTACGTAGAAGTAAAGAATATTATTGATTACAAAAAAGACTTTACCTTACATCTATCTTACTGTCCAGATGATCATTCATTCGATTCTGAAAAAAGAGACGATATGTTTGTAGCATTAGGTATACCTGGATATGACTTAACTATTGGATTTGACAGTTTCAACAGATATAAGGTAGAACTCTTTAATTCTAAAAAGGAATACTTTCAAGGTTTTTCAATAGAGTCATCGAAAAAGAAAGTTGTAGTTAATCTAGTATATAATGCTAAATTAAAAAGATTTAAAGCTTACATAGATGGAAAGCTAATAGCAAACGAAAGACTTACTGATAAAATATATGATTACAGTAAAAACCAGTCTATATTTCTTGGTTGTGCAGACCCTAAACGTGAAAAAGACAATAAATTTTTCAAAGGTATTATAGATAGCTTTGCTATTTTCAATAAAGAATTACTTCCAGCAGAAATTAATTCTATTGCTACAAATCAGTATTTTGGATTAACATCTAATTTTGACGAATACGTTAGCGAAACTGCTTTGCAGTTATATTATGAAGCTAAATTTATACAAAATTATCAACTTTTAGATTTATCTAGCAATAATAATAACGGTATAATTAAAAACTGTGAAATTATTAAATTAGATCAAGAACCTACAGCAACAATTACAGTACCGTATAGACGTATAGGTAGATTCAAACTAATGAAACACGACGATAAAGGTTTCAATAATAACAGTTGGCAAGATATAAATACTAGATATAATCAGCTAAGGTTTAATAACGAAGTAAAGCAAAACTGGCATGATAATATGGCTGATGGTTTGAAGAATTGTAAGTTTAAACTATATTCTTCTACTATTGTAGAAAAAGTTATAAATATAGTTGTTGGTATATGAGTTATAAAAAAGGTGTTATTTGTGGAAATTTTGACGTAATACATCCAGGGTATATCGCTATGTTTAAAGAGATGTCTCAACACTGTGACTGTTTAGTAGTTTTATTACATACAGATCCCTCTATAGAAAGACCTCATAAACTTAAACCTATACTATCCTCTGATGAACGTAAAGAAATGCTATCAGAACTTAAATCGGTATGTGATGTAATTAGGTATACTTATGAAGAGCAATTGTTAGACTTACTTAAAGTAGGTGAGTTTGATATAAGATTTTTAGGAGATGATTACATAGGTAAACCTTATACAGGAGACAACTTAAAAATACCAGTTCATTACTTAAATAGAGATCATGGTTGGTCAACAACGAAATTTAAAAAATTAATTGCAAAATCAATATGAAATTAGGAGTTTGTGTACCGTATAGAGACAGAGAAATGCATCTTAATGAGTTTGTACCTAAAGTAGGTAAGTACCTTAAGAATCAAGGTATAGAATTCTGTATGTATTTTTGTCATCAGACAGATGATAAACTTTTTAATAGAGGAGCTACAAAAAATATAGCTGCTAAACATGCTTTTGAAGATGGCTGTGATTATATAGTTTGGCATGATATAGATATGATACCTGAAGACGGAGCTGATTACTCATATCCAGAAAAACATCCTATACATATAGCTACTAATATTGAACAAATGGAATGGGGATTAAAGTATCATGAATACTTTGGAGGAGCAGTACTCTTCTCAAAAGAACAAGTCGAAGCTACTAATGGTTATTCTAACAACTATTGGGATTGGGGTATGGAAGATGATGATTTATTTTGGAGATGTCATTTAGAAGGCTTAACAGATACTACGTACTTAAATAAAAAAGCAGAAAAACAAACTTATGCTAGATTTAACGGAAAAGATTCTAAAATAACTTTACCATTTGAAAGAAAGTATAGAGGTTTAACAGCAGGTGATCATACTATATCTGTACTAGTAAGATGCTTTCAGCAATTAGATAAAAATAATATTTTTCTCATAGGTGATAAAGAAAACAATTACGTAGAATACCCTATAATAAGGATACCAGGTTATGACTATGGAATGTCGTTTAATAATTCTAGAGCCCTTTCTTTAACATACTGGAATAACTTTAATGCACATAATTATATGTGGATTAAAAGGTACAGTAATCAATGGAGCTGGGTAACTGCTACTTTTGATAAGTATAATAAAATGTCTCACTTCTACCTTAATGGATCTGAAGTTGACTCTAAAGCAGGGTTTGGTAGCCCGTCTCCTCATCAATGGATAGGTGCTTTAAAAAATTACGGATTATCAGATATTTATTTAGGATATACATCAACTGCTATGCAAGGAGGATTGAACCAATTCTTTAAAGGAGATATAGCAAAAACGTATGCTTGGAAACGTTGTTTATCAGCAAAAGAGGTAAGCGATTTACATAATTTTATCCCTAGTGGGGATCTAACGGTAGATTTAGATTTCAACGAACCTATATCTAATTATGAACCAGATAACATTGAAATAGTTACTGAGACTTTCAGAGTTCCTAATTCAATAATACCTCACAGAATCCCTGGTAGATTTAGATGTTTACCTCATAAAGATGAAGGGTTAGTGAACGGTAAATGGGCTAAAGGAGATACAACAGCTGCTAATGAAAAGAGATATATACTTGAAATGCAGCAGGGAAAGATAAACTACAAAGACGACGGAATTAAACAAGTCGAATACGAATTTATAAATGAGGAAAAATTAACTCCTTGGGCTAAAATGATTAACATAAAGTTATGAGCAACAAAAAAACAGCTAAACTATCTTTTGTAAATCCAGATTACATGGAAACTAAACAAAAGCTAGACGAGATAGGACCTGGGATGTGCCTTGCTAAATGGACACAAACTACAATTCACTTACAGATGGGTCAAACACACTCTTGTCATCACCCCTCTACACATAAAATACCATTAAGTGAGTTAAAAAGGAATCCATCAGCACTTCATAATACTAAGTTTAAAAAACTTAAAAGAAAGGAAATGTTAGAAGGTAAAAGACCTTGTGAATGTGATTACTGCTGGAATGTAGAAGATGCATCAGAACAATTTTCCGACAGAGTATTTAAATCTAATGAAAGCTGGTCTAAACCACACTACGATGAAATAAAAGAATTAGGATGGAGAGAAGATTTTAACCCTAAGTATGTAGAAATTGCATTTTCAAATCAATGTAATTTTGCTTGTTCATACTGTGGACCTTCTTTTTCGTCTAAATGGACAGCAGAAGCAGATAAACATGGAGCGTATCCTACTACTGAAAATTTTAACGATTTAGAGAGCCTGAAAAATCAAGGTAAAATGCCTATTCACCATAAAGAGCATAATCCTTATGTAGATGCATTTTGGAGATGGTGGCCTGAACTCTATAGAGACTTACATACCTTTAGAATTACCGGAGGAGAACCGTTACTATCAAAAGACACTTGGAAAGTATTAGACTTTATTATAGATAACCCTGAACCTAATAGGAAACTTAATTTAGCAATTAACTCTAACCTAGGTATACCAGATAATCTAGTAGATAAATTTATACAAAAGATACAAAAAATCGAAGACGAAAATAGAGTCAATGAATTTATTATCTTTACTTCTATAGACGGCTGGGGAAAACAGGCAGAGTATATTAGACATGGATTAGAATTCAATAGATTTTGGGATAATATGAACAAAATTCTTAGTAAATGTCCTAGAGTTAATCTAACTGTAATGTCTACATTTAATGCTTTATCAGTACCTTCTTACTATTCTCTTGCTAATGGTATTTATAAACTTAAAAAAGATTATACTTCTACTGATAGATACTGGACTTCTGCAGTATTTTTAGATACTTCATATTTAAGATACCCAAGACACCAAACTATACAAATATTACCTGACTATTGGGCAGAAGACATTCTTCATGTAGCTCAGTATGTCGATTATTTAGGAATACCTAAATTTGATAATAAATTAGTCGGATATTCAGATGTAGAGATTCAAAAAATTAAAAGATCTTATGACTGGATGAAAGCTTATGTACCACCAGAACAAATTAAAAAACAAAGGTATAATTTTGGAAAGTTTTTCCAAGCTCATGATCAAAGAAGAGGTACTAATTTTGTAAATACCTTTCCTGAATTAGCGGATTTTTATAACGATTGTTTAGAACTAAAATTATGAAGTTAGATAACATAAGATCCTTCCTTTTTATGGATGGAAACAAACACGGACTTATTAAATGGGAACCAGTAAACTGCTTATTAGAACCTGAATTTACCGTATTAGCTAGAATATCACCAGATTACAGTAAATGTAAAGAAATGCTAGAAGAAAGAAGTGTGATACAACAAGTAGTACTAGGTAAAAACGGTAAGCATATGGGACTATGTTTTGTAGGTTATGTAGATGGAGAAGGTATAAAACGTTTTAAAATTTCTTACGAATGGTGGGAAACCAATAGTAAAGGAGAAGATGTAGCTTTAGATGCTTATGTAAACTTTGAAATAGATGAAGAACCCGAAACCATAGATATAGTAGTAGAAAAGAAAAATGGTAAATACTCTATTACCGTAAACAATCAAACCTATGAACAAAGCTACGGCAAAATTATAGATTATTCTCAATGTTTTACTTGGATTGGATGCGGGAATAAAACTTTTGTTGATAACGATGATAATTTACGACATGGAGCTATTTTTTATGGCGATATCTCATTACTACATATACAAGACGGATTACTATTAAATAGAGATAAAGAATTATTTTTTAATGATTTTGAATCATTCAACGTTTACTTCAGAGCCGATGACCATAAGGTAATTTACTTCTCTTCCGATTTTGAGGATGTTACCGAATATAAAGTAATGGATAAATCAGCTAATGGTAATCATCCACTCTTATTTGACAGAGAGTGGCTTCACGTGTAGTCGTATTACATTAATAATTTTTACGTAAATGAAAAAAGTTATATTAGCCGAAGGAGATAGTTGGACTGCTGGAGATATTATAAACCCAGACTTAGAAGATAAGTTACATGGTTTTGTAAATCATCCATCAAATGATGAATATAGACTACCCAAAGTATGGCCAGCTAAACTTGACAAATATTTTCATGCACGAATAATTAATAACGCTGTAGCAGGATCTTCAAACGATGGTATAGTAAGAAGAACTATTGATAAAGTATTAAAACTTTTAAAAACAATAAGTAGCGATAGAATATTAGTAATAGTAGGATTCTCATCACCTGAACGTAAAGACTTTTACTATAAAAAAGACAGCACTAGCGCTTGGGATACAGTATACCCCCTAGATATAGAAGCAGATCATTTATCACCAGATAGAAAGATATTCTATAAAGAATATGGTAAAATATACTGGAATAAAGAAGAGTATCTTACAAGGTATATTCAATCTGTTATTCTTTTACATGGTTTTTTAGAGTCTAAAAATATAGAACATATTTTTTTCGATGCTTTTTATGAAATGAAAGAGTTTGGTCTTAAACATTCTTACTCCTTAAACAGTGAAATAAACAGATTAAATAGCACTCTTGGAGAATTTAAAATTAAGTCTTTAGATTTGTATAACTCAATAGAAGAATACAAGCGAATACATAAAAAAGTATATGTTAATACTAGCTTTAAGTCTTTTATTAAACAAAATAATTACGAAATAGAAGGATATCATCCTAATGAAGAAAGCCATAAAGCATGGGCTAAATATATAAGAGATCACTATTACAGTAAACATATATATAGCATAAAAGATAATGTTAATTCAGCCACTCTACATGCTCCTACAGAAGAACAATTAGCTCTATATAAAGATATCCCAGAGATAAATGAAGTAGATAACAGAGGTTACCCTATGTGTAGACCATTATTCTCTACTTCTGATATGCACTATACTTTAAATATTAGAGAAAAAAAAGCAGAAGAATTAGCTCCTGACGAAAATTTCATATACCCTACTATACTTCACCATGATAATATACTTGCTTTTAAACATTTGAACTTAATACCTGATTATGTTTTAGATGCAGTTCAATCTCATAGATGTAAGTTAATATTTGATAATAGTCTAGAAGGTAACAATGTGAGACAGGTAATACCTGCACTATACAATTCTGTAAAAAAACTTGAATTACCAGCTCAACAGATATATTATGTTACAAATAACCTATATGCTGAACATCAACACAAGGAGTATATAAAACAGCATTATGTTACAAATAGAATTAATGTAATATCGTTTATGTATAATGTTAGTGATATAAAAAGATTAATTTACTCTCCCGGTATCGTAGAAGGAGGAAGATTACCGGAAAAAGTAGATATACAGAAGCTTATAAAATTTAAAACAAATAATTTAAATAACATTAAACATTTTTTAAAGGTAAACCGAACAGGAAGACCAGAAAGGAATATTTTTATGTTATTCATAAATAAACATAATCTGTATAAAGAATTTAAAATAAGCTTTCCAGAATATGGTCCTGAAAATTGTTATGATTTATTCCCTGAACTATCCTCAGAAGATAACATAAAAGATTTAACAGAAAAAATTCCATTTGATATCGATTCAACAGATACAGATAACCATGGAGACCCAGGAATAGGAAAAGGTAAGTTTGATGCTGATCTACCATTTCAAATTAAACACTACGATGAAACTTTTATTAGTCTTGTTATGTGTGCATTTCCATTTGATGATGCTTGTCATTTACATAGCTCTACTTTTAACCCTATCTACTGTGGGCATCCTATCATACAATTCGGACCAAAAGGTAGTTTAGCAGAATTGAGAAAAAGGGGTTTTAAAACATTCGGTAAATGGTGGAATGAAGATTACGATACCATAGAGGAAGGGTGGGATAGGTTAAGAGCAATATTTAAATTAGTATTAGAATTATCTAAAAAATCTCCTACTGAAATGCTTGAAATGTATAAAGACATGGAAGAGACATTACAATATAACTCAGATTTAATATATAGTTATAATGTACACAATGAATTAACTAATAGAATTATTTCAAATGCAATCTAGATCACTCTATAACGATATGTTTACTATAATAACAAATAGTAAAGTACAAAAAGATTTACCGACAGACTTTGTAAACTTTTATGGATCGAAAGAAAAAGTTTCATACGAAATACAAAAATACCAATTAGAGAACGATATAGTTTTTAATGGACACTTTATTACCACTGATTTAAATTTTGATATTGAAACTTTAAAACAATTGAAAAAAACTAGTTTGGACAAAACAGTTGTATATACATACGATATAACACATTCAGGAGTAGCTTCAGAATGTACTATTGATACATCTTTACTTTTATGTAGTGTCTGGACTCTTCCTATAGTATTAGAAAACTACAGAACCGGTGTTTCACTGTATGGTGATTTACTTTCACATAGAATTAAAGTTAAACTTTTTAATAGGGTATTATGAGAATAGCAGTTTGTCTTAGCGGCCAGCTTAGGAAATGGCATCTTGGTGCGAAAAATCAGAAGTGGTTTTGGACCACAGCTAATAGAGATGTAGTAGAGGTAGATTTTTTTGCCCATACCTGGACTTATAGTTGGGATAGAGCAGGAGTATCTCAAGAATATATTGAACGTTCTATAGATGAACAAGAAATACAAGACTTTAAAAATACATTTCAACCTAAAGGGTTAATAGTAGATTCCATACAGCAAAATGAATTTAGAGGTAATGATCACTGGAGTGCACTTTTTTATAGTCTGTCAAAGTCACTAATACTTAAAAAAGAATATGAACTTAAAAATAATTTTAAGTACGATGTAGTAGTAAAATCAAGACCAGATGTTATATTCTCTCCTGATGATACCTTTGCTTGTCCTAGGATTATTAATAATGTTATACATTCAACTCATGGAGGACCTATGCCTATGGAGTTTAATATGTTTAATATTAATGACTGTGTTTTTTATGGTAATTCATATACTATGGATTTATTAATTAATTTATACTTCTATAGACAGTTTGGCATACTAGAAGATAATATACAGAATGTAAAGAATATACATCCGTTAGGCCCAGGAACTTTAATGCATGAATTTTTTAGAGACTATGGAATAATGCCAAAAGTAGAAAGTTTATTTCACGAAGTACTTTTAAAGGAAGGTTGTCCAGAAGATTTAGATTTATTAGAGATAGATGATTTTAAAATAATGCAAAAATACTTTAGAGAGTGGTATGAAAAATAATTTTATAGATACAGACAAAAAAGGAACAGTAATACTTACACATTACAGGTCCGGGGGTACTCAATTGAGACACATTATAGACTCTTTTTTAGAAGCACATAATATAGCCAGTATAAATGTCGGAGAAATAGATTTGAATCTAGAAGATACTGACTATTATGATGAACTTTTTTGTACGTTTTTTGACGATAGTAATTCTGATTACAAAGTAATACAGTTAAACAACCCACTAGTGATAAGTTTTATTTTCTTTAACTCATTATTTAAAAAACTTAACGAACAATATCATATTGTACATTTAGAAAGAGAAGACCATGCAAAATGTTTACTATCTTTACCGTTATGGGAAAAATTTATACAAGAGGGCTACTATGAATTAGACGAATGGGACAGTAAAACTATGGAAACTTTTCATAATAAGTATAAACAAAATCCAATAAGATATACAGAACTTTATACCGGACTACATTCCCAGTATAATCCAACAGACGGAATATCTTATACGAATTACATTGTGATGACTTTTGTAAATATTCTACTTAAAAATAGATCTATTGCAGATCAACTTGACATACATAGTTTTTTCTACGAACAATACGAAGAGTATAGTGAAGACTTTTTTAAATTAAATTTTGATACAGATAATGAAGAGTTTTTAAACAAAGTAAAACATACTTATAAAAGAAAAATTCCATACCTTACTAACAAATACGTTGAATATTTTGATCAAGATGTAAAAGATGCTATTAGTAACTGGAATTTATGAAAAAAACAATAGGGTTTTATACTTGCTCTAACGGATTTGGGCATTACAAACGTATCTCAATTATAGCTAAATATCTTTCTAACGATTACGATATCACTATATATGGTACGTGGCACCAGATGTTTAATTTAGGTGGTGTAAAAAACTGTAGACACGTACAACAACACACTCATAATATTAGATGGGATAAAACTTTATCTAACTCTAAAGTTGATTTTAAATCTTACAAAGAATGTTTAGAAAACCATAAAGAAGATTTACTTAGACATGATTATGTTATTTCTGATAATATAGTAGGGATCTTAGAATACAGACCAGACGCTATTTTAAGTGGCTCATTTTTCTGGAAAGATGTATTCTTTAATAAATTTGGTAAAAATAAAATAACAGATTTTGATAATGAACTTTTAGATAAACATAATCCTCTTATACTGACTAATAAATATGCTGAAACAGGTTCTATAAAGAACTATAAAAATAAAGTTCAATTTGGTTTTGGGTGTAAAGATAAAAAGTATAAAGAATTTAAAATCGATAAAATATTAACATTAAAACCAAGCCTAAATTATTTAGATACATATAGTACCTTTTTTGATAAACTCAAACTTAAAACTACTTCTGATTTTTCTGTAAAAGAAAATATAGCCTTAATGTGCAGACCAGGATTAGGTATCATAACACACTGTGTTGAAAATAATATTCCTTTAATAGCATTATACGATAAAAATGATTCTACAGAGATTATAGAACTAGCTAAATTAGTTGAAAAATTAGGCATAGGTTTTAAGCAAAATATCAATAGAGACTTTAATAATTTAAAGTTTGCTCTTTATAAGGACAACTCTATTTATAAGTATAACCAGTATGAAAAAGAAGGTTATAAAAATATAGCAAGTTATTTAAAAAAAATGTTATGATATACAGCTTCGGTGATAGTTTTACAGTAGGTCTAGGTGCTGATTACAAATATGAACAGTCCTTATTAGGTGATCACCCAGACTGGAGTAATATGTCAGAAACTAAAAAGAACTCTAACCGTAAAATAGTATATGATTACAGAGTTAAAAATTCATTTACTCACTTTTTCTCTGAGTTAATAAATCAAGACTACGATAATAAAGGATTCATAGGTTGCAATAATAACTATATAGTAGACTACATATGTAATGAAATTGTAGGAGGTGTAATTACGGATAAAGACTTAGTGTTAATAAACTTTACGTCTAGTCTGAGAAACTATCCGTCATTTTTACCGCATTTTTTTACTAGCAGACCTGAACAAGGAGTTGAAGGAATAACATTCGGTCAAACAGAGTACGATGATAATCACGACTTAGAAGACGTAGGAGGTCATTTAAAAAACGAACTACTTACTAAATTCAACGGTAGAGGAGAACCTTTTTATAAGTATATAGGTAAATATAAACAGACTTATTTAAGACAGTCTTTTTCCTTCGATAGTTTAGATTATTATAATCAAAATCTTATTATATTTTTACAGAACCTATTATCTCATTACGATATAAAGTACCTTATGTTTGATGCTTTTGATCCTATGGTGAATACTACCAATATAAATTACACTAAATTCATAGACCAATCCACTTATTGGGGGTTTAATAAAAATACTATATGGAGTTTTCTAAAAGAAAAGAATGATGATTTGTTATTAGAAGATAGACCAGAGCAGACAATACAAAGTAAAAAACACCCCAGTAAAGCAGGACATAAGTTATTTGCTACTGAACTTTACAAGTTATACAAAAAAAAATATGGTAAAATACTCATATAACTTTTTTAAAAAATACAATAATTTTGATATAATACCATATCAAGAGGTTGTTGATAGTTATTTAGCTACTCAAAATTATTTGAGTACCATAAAAGAAAATTACGGTGGTGATAACTTTAAACCTATAAACTCAGACACACAAAATGTAGACAAAGGAGCATTTTGGGATGGATACTCTCCAGCCTATTACGATGTAAGTACGATTGGTACAGGAGTAGTAGCTGCTAAAGCTGATGTGGTATCTATGGATATGGTAGGACTAAATACAAAATGGGATCATTTTATATATTTAGAACTTCCAAGTGAACTTTTTACTGTTTTTCAAAAAGGTGTTCACTCTAATCCAGATATTAGTATATTTAAAAAGTTTATAGAAGAAGTAAATATAAAGAAATTAACAGATACAGAAATTATTATATTAGCTGAAATATACGATAAAATATACCCAGAAGTATCAGCTGTTGATACTTTTTTTATAAAGAGAGAGTTACCTGCTTGGAGACAAGACATTAATATAAATCAATATATTTCTATAAAAAATGATGGTCTAATCTACCCTATATGTTTCAATAGTAATCACGGTATACTATCTAGAGGTACTCATAGAGGTATAATGTTAGCATCTACCGGAAGCAAAGTACCGGTTTTTATATTAAACAATAAACTTGGTAGTACTCCACCTGATAATAACTGGCAAGTAACATTAGCCGAAAGATACGGTGACCATGATATGCACTTTACTATGGATTTTACGAATCAAAAATTAAACTTTTATAAAAATAACGAATTAGTTCTAATATAAGATGAAATCATTAGCAGTAATCATACACGCGAGACAAAAGAGCACTAGATGCCCTAACAAGCATTTAAGACCATTAGGTGAGCAAGGAGAGACTCTTCTAAGCATAGCACTTAATAAACTAAGAGATATCAAAAACGTAAAAGAAAGATATCTAGCAGCGCACGAACAAGATATAATAGATGCTTATATACCTGGCATAAATATACTACACAGAGATTATGATTCAGTAGCACCAGGAAACGCTCATCATTCTGTAATGTATAAACACCTTAAAGAAGTACAAGCAGACTATATATGTAATTTTAACCCTTGTCAACCGTTCATGGATCAAAGCAAAATACAGAAAGCTATAGATTGGTTTATAAATAGTAAATACGACAGTGCTATAACAGTAGCTAAAGAAAGAAACTTTTACTGGGATGATAACTTACTACCGGTTAATTTTAAAACAAACGATAGGTTATCAACCACAGCTGGTCCTTGGTTATATAAAGCAACTCATTCATTAGTATTCTACAAAAAGGAATATATGTTAAAAAACTGGGAGTTGTTTTCAAACTCAATAAATGATCCCTATCCTCTCGTTATAGATTGGCCAGAAGAAGAAATAATAGATGTAGACACAGAATTAGATTTTAAATTAGTTGAAAAAATATATGAAATACGTAATAGACATTGATGATACTATCTGCAAAGAAGAAGGACCGGTAATCGGTAGAGTACCTTTTAAAGATAGAATAGAGAAAATTAACAAAATGTATGACCAAGGTGATATAATTATTTACTATACAGCTAGAGGCAATAAAAGCGGTAGAGGAGAAGCTTATTATAGACCTATCACAGAAGCTCAGTTAGAAAGTTGGGGCTGTAAATATCATCACTTATACTTTAAACCTTTTGATGCAGATATATTTATAGACGACAGGGGAGTACACCCTAAAGATTTTTTTGAATGAAAAATTTATATATTAACGGATGTAGTTATACCGTAGGTCATGAACTTGACTCGGAACAAACTTGGCCCGTATTATTATCTAAATTAACTAATCTTAATCTTATAAACGAAGCTAAGAACGGTCAATCTATGGAGTCTATTAAAATTAACAGTATAAACCATCTTAGCAAATTAGATCCCAAAGATACTACTGTTATTATAGGCTTAACTTGGCCTTTGAGAACTTCGTACAGTTACAATAGGTTTAATATCAATTTTACACCATCTGACTTTGATGGAGTTTTAAATATAAATGCTAAACTATCTACCTGGAGAAGAATAAGCAGCCCTTATTACTATACAGATAAAGAAATACGTTCAGAAAGAGTGAATAATAACATATTAGAACTTAATAAAAAACATGATGAAAGTTTAGAAGTACTTACTAAGTACTATGACTACCAGAAAGCTTTAGCTACACATAGTAGTACATATACTTTAGATAACACTACTCGCTTTATTACAGATATTATTTCACTGCAAAGTTTTTTAAAAGTAAATAAATTTAAATACTCATTTGTTTATTACGACATTAATATTTTTGCACAAATTTTATACGGAGAATTGTCTTATTTATCTAAACAGATAGACTTTGAAAAAATAATTAAATTATTCCAATTAACACCTAACGAAACATGTCATCCTACAGAATTAGACTGTAAAGAATACGCTAAAGAAATATATGAAACAGTTTTTTAATATAGTACTGCCAATGGCAGGAAGAGGTTCAAGATTTAGACAACAGGGTTATAAAGACTCTAAACCATTTATTGATGTAGAAGGTAAACCTATGATTCAAAGAGTAGTAGAAAATCTTAATATAGAGTTTGATAAAAATTTTAAATTTATCATACTATGTCAAAAAGCTGATTATGAGCAATATGATTTTACTTTGTTTAATAAAATGATTGGTCATGATAATATAGAAATTGTTAAACTAGATGGAATTACAGAAGGTGCTGCTTGTACATTACTAACAGCTAAAGAGTTTATAGATAATAAAGTACCTCTCCTAAGTTTTAACTCTGATCAAATGATTGACTACGATCCTAACAATACATACAGTAGATTAAGTCTGCATGATGGAGGAATGCCGTGCTTTAAAGGAGATGGACCTAAATGGTCATACGCAAAGACTGATGAAGATGGGTATGTAACAGAAGTAGCCGAAAAGAAACAAATATCAAACGATGCAACTGCAGGATACTACTATTGGAGTAGAGGATCTGACTTTGTTAAATACGCAGAACAAATGATAGAAGCAGATGATAGATTAAATAATGAATTTTATGTAGCACCAGTCTACAACTATGCTGTTAAAGACGGTAAAAGAATAGTAATTACTCAAGTAGATAGAGTATACCAAATGGGTACTCCTGAAGACTTAGAAGAATATTTAAATGGCAGAAAATAAAGATACATTTTTAGAACATAGAAAGAAACAAGAGAAATTACATTTCAGTAATGTTGATACCTCTAATCCTTTGAGTTCACTGCTAACAGTAGAAATTAATACTACTGAATTATGCAATAGAACGTGTGTGTTCTGTCCTAGACACGATAAAAATGTTTATCCTAATAGGAATTTAAATATGTCTTTAGAGACTGCTCAAGCTATAGCAGATAATTTAAGTTTAGACAACTATAAAGGAAAAATATCGTATAGCGGATTTAGTGAGAACCTACTTAATAAGAAATTTGCCGATATAATTAAAATACTTAAAGATAAATTACCAGAAACTACAGCAGAATGTAATACAAATGGTGATAGATTAACACCAGAGTATGCAAAGCAACTATTTGACTCAGGTTTAGATTTACTTTATATAAATTTATATGATGGAATAGATCAAATCGAAAAATTTGATGTGATTATGAAAGATATTGATAAATCTAAGTATAAATACAGAGCTCATTACTCTCAAGCTGACTATGGTTTAAATATCAATAATAGAGGAGGATCAATTACCTGGTTAGGGTTAGATGAAGAGTCAGTTGACAAGTTAAAAGGACAGCCCTGTCATTATCCTTTCTATAAAATGTTCATAGACTGGGATGGTGAAGTTATTTTTTGTGCAAATGATTGGCAAAAAGAAAGAAAAGTAGGTAATCTAGCAAAACAAAGACTAAAGGACGTATGGTTAGGAGAAGATTTGAATGTAATACGTAAAAGATTAATAAAAGGAGACAGAACTGAAAGTCCGTGCAATAAATGCACAGTAAATGGACAATTATTCGGTAAACCCAGTTTTGATATACTGAAAAGTAATATATGATAGTATCTTTAACAAATAGCACAAGGGGATTAGGGCTTGAAATATCTAAACGTTTTGGAAACGTAGTAGACGGTTTCGAAGAAACTAGCGATGTGTTTATTAATAATAGACATAACAGTTTTAAACAAACTGAACTGTTAATGGAAGTATTTAACAAATGGAAAGATACAGATAAAACTATAGTAAACATTATTAGTAGAAGTAAGTACCCTAATATATCTAAAGGTTACCTATACTCTGCTTCTAAAGCTTCACTTAGCCATCTATCGAATAGCTTGAGGCTAATAAGTGATAAAAAATGTAGAATCATAGATATTAATCCTGGATTATTAGAATCAGATTTACCTTCTTTAAAATATAGTGAGATTGTAGATGTTATAGAATACTGTATTAATCTTCCTGCTCATATAGAAGTTGGAGAACTATCAATATGGAATAAAACACCATATAGTATAATAACTAAAATGAAAGATGAAAGAAAAACTTAATATATACATAGGATATGACTCAAGACAAGATGACATGCCTAATTTTGGAAGAGTAAAAAATGCACCTTTTGAAGTCTGTAAAAAATCTATAGCAAAATATAATACTGAGGTTAGTATACAACCTATAATACTGAAAGATTTAGTAGCTACCGGAATTTATAAAAGAGAATTAGACCCATTAGCATCAACAGAATTTACTTATAGTAGATTTCTAACTCCGTATTTAAATAATTTTGAAGGTAAAGCCGTTTTTTGTGATTCAGATTTTCTTTGGCAATGTAATATCGAAGAAATATTAGAATTCTATAATAATGACTTTTCAGTTATGTGTGTTCAGCATGACTATAAACCTAAAGAAGATACTAAAATGGATGGGTATAAACAAACTGTATATCCTAGAAAAAATTGGTCAAGCCTGATGCTTTTTAATTGTGCTCATGATGACTGTGCTAAACTTACACCAGATACAGTTAATACTGAATCACCAAAGTACTTACACAGGATGCAGTGGACAAGTGATGAGATGATAGGAAAGATTCCTTCTCTTTATAACTGGTTAGAAGGAGAATACGACGGTAGAATAGACCCTAAGGCTATTCACTTTACTAACGGTGGACCTTGGTTCAATAGCTGGCAAGGAGATTATGAAGCACTCTGGAGAGAAATATACACTACTCTATGATGAAATGGAAAAGTAGAACTTTTAGTGATTTAAAAAACTTTGATACTGTCACTTATGACAACCTATTGACTAGAACCAAACAAGCGTTAATAGATATTGATGAGGAAGGATTTAATGAACAACACCGAAGCGGAAGAGCTTTCCTACAAATAAACACAGATAATCTTACTGACCCAGAACTATTATACTTAGCTAATAAATACAATTCACCCTTAACTCCTTATCCTACAAATACTCAAATAGTATTACATCAATATAAACCTAAGTACTCTAAAGATAGATACATAAAAGAAGAAAATAGACATATCTTTGAAGGGTTGACATCCAATGTAAATAACAGAGATGGTTTTATAGTAGGTGGATTTTCAGAAATAGATGCTTATAGTACCTATATACTGCAAAAAAGAAACAAAACTTTTACTGGAGACTGGATTTATTTGGAACTACCTTATCAATATGTTTACAATTATATGATTAAATCTATCAACAGTGTTCCACTAAGGAATACAAAGAAGTTTATAGAAGAAGTAGATAAAACGATAGGATGGAACAACGAAGCGAAACTAAAAGAACTAGTTGAAGAATATGACGTAAAGTACCCTGATTGGAATCATGATTTTCCTATAAACAGTTTTGTACAAGTAAAGAAAGAAGGTTTATTATTCCCCTGTCAGTGGTGGAACCCTATAACTATTGCTTCTAATGCTACTCATAGAATGATAATGATGGGATATAACAAGTATGATATACCGTTCATCACTCAAATTCCATACAAACACCCTCATGCTTGGTATAGTCAGTCTAGAGACCCTATGTTTTATTATGATTTAAAATGGCAATACTTAACTGTGTATGTGGATAGAGTTAATGAAACACTAACCTTTGGCTTTACAGAGGATCCGGGATATGCAGTAATAGAAAACGAAAAACTTTGTTCATGAAAAGATTAGCATTTTGTTTTTACGGTCAAGTTCGGTTTATAGAAGGTTTAAATTTATTTTTTAAGCATTTTAAAGAAGCAAATAAAGATTTTAAAGTAGATTTTTTTATTTCTACTTGGAGAGATTTTGATATTAGTAAAATAAATCTTATCTTTAATAAGAGTGAGTACTTAAATTATGAAAGTACTACAGAAGGATGGCGCCAGGGTAATACTCGTAAGATGAGTTACTTAATGCAAAGATCTATAAAGTTAAAACAAAATTATGAATTTAAAAACAATTTTAAATACGACACAGTAGTTATACTTAGACCGGATATTATTTTTGATATAGAAAGATTTACTGATATTGTTAATAAATTTAATTCTATAGAACATGATAAACCAACAGTACTTACAACAGAAGGAATAGAAATAGATGAAGGTAAATACGTTATAAGAGAGGACTGGATATACTTACTTACATCAGAAGCAGCAGACATTCATGCTGGAATGCATGATTTTTTCTTTGTTGATATAGCTTATAAAAATTATAATACTCCATACAGGGAAGGTGGTCATTGGATTCATAGTTATTATTTTCTCCATAATAACTTTAAAACCATAGTAGGTAAGTTTCCTAATATACTAATTAGACCTTTGAGAGACTTAGAAGTTATCAAGAATGAATATAATAAAAGCACACTTATAAAAAGTGTGATAAGAAATTTAAATAAGGTTCAAAATGGATCTGACCGTACAATTAAAGACAGAGTAATATAATGAAATATCTTATAGCAGCAGGTTGTAGTTTTATAGAAGGCGCCTCTATGATTGATAAACACTCTTACGGTAAAAATGTTTCTATAGAGAAAAGTACTTCATGTAGAATGTCTAAATTACTTTCCACTAAATTAAATAGCACAGAAGTAAACTTAGGAAGCTCAGGAGGTTCAAATTATAGATCTATAAGATTGACTTATGAATGGATTAAAGCTAATAAAGCTAAGGTAAAGGATTCTACAATAGTAATTGGTTTAACAGAATTATTTAGATCAGAAAAATACTCTACTAAAACTCAAAGTTATGTAAAGTGGAGAAATACAATATTTTTTCAAAATGAAAAAAACTTAAGTATAATTAATGATAACCCTCATAAACTTATCCCTAGTTCTTTTACTTTTCATGAGCTCATAGAAAAAGAAAACTTACTTCCATCTTTAATCGAGTACGTAAAAACCGACTTAACTTTATTTTGTGATATAAAATATGAACTAGATAAATTAGAACAGCAGTTAACCACGTTAAGTGCATACATAGAAAAACATGGAGGTAGGTTAGTAGTATTTTCTGCTATGATGGAAGATTCAAACTTACAGACTACTGATATAGATTTTTTTAATTTCCCTACAGGTTTTTCATGGAGAAACTATATTTCGAGTTACGATGATGATTTTCATCCAAGTCATCACCCAGCAGTAAAGGATGATGAGATATTATCTAATTTACTTTATGATCATATAAACAAATAATGGAATTAACAGTAAGACTAAATTCAGATACAATATCTACCTATACTAGTAACAGTATACTCATAGGACATGATATTATTAAAAAAGATGATAGAACTACTGATATTGAATGGTTTTTTGATGCTCTTAATTACTCTACTATAATAAAATCTGAATTGGAACTTAAAAATAAAAGAGTATTTACAAAAGTAAAATTAATATACGAAAACAAAGAAACAGATAATCTAGATATACCAGATAATAAAATATTTCCAAATTGTATTTTATCTAACGACGTTTACTCCTTTCTTCAACACCAGCATGACCCAGAACAAAGGTGTAAAGAACACTCTATTAGAATAGTAAATATTTTTAAATGGGTAGCAGATTCTCTAACATATGATAAAGTTGCTACAATATCAAACGAACACGTATTTAAATACAGCAAACAGAATAATAAAATATACGCTATAGAAGGTCAAAGTGAAAAAAGGATGTCTAATTTAAACTACATAGTTTTTAAAATGTTCAATAACTTAAATATTAATAGTTATGAAATCTGATTTTAAAATAGCTATTCAACTATTTGGCCAACTGCGTATGTGGGAAGACCAAGAGTACCTTAAACCTTTTATAAGTTTTTTAAAAGAACAAGCAAGCTCAGTAGATGTATTTGGAAGCTTTTGGAATGATGAATATAGTCAACAGAATATAAATAAATATAATACTGATATTTTTACTGAGTATGAATTAGTACCTATACCGGATAAGATATTTAAAGGACTTTGGAGATGGGGATACTGTTTACTTAAGTCAAGAAATTTAAGATATAGATATCAATTTAAAAATAATAAACGATACGATTTAGTCATAATGATGAGACCTGATTTGTATATAAAAATAGCTAAGCCTGAATTACTAGAAAGGTTTTTAAACTCTATAGTTGCAAAAAAATATCTATATAAAATATGGACTCAAAAAGTTATATCTAACTCTAGTGTAAAACCATTTGATGTAGATGATAAATGTTTTTACGCAACACCTGAAGCAGCTGATATATTTTGTCTTGGCTTTAACCATATACATAATAATCCTGAAAATAATTCTCACTCAGCATATCACACTGACCCTGTATCATTCATCAAAACTTTCAATTTAATAGTTGAACCGTTCAATATTATAGCACCTTTTGCAAATTTTAATTTAATAAGACACCAATACCTAGCACAAAAAGGTTTAACAACTGAAAAAATAGACGACAAACTAAAGTCGCTTAAAACATTAGATGAGGTGAAAAATCTAGTAAAAGAACATTTATGAACCAGCCTATAACATATGCTTACTTAGAGACTACTAACTACTGTAACTTACAATGCTCTTTTTGTAACAGAGAAGAGGTAATCGGTGCCTTACAGCATATGCCTCTAACTAAGTTTAAATCGATGTTAGACAAACTTAAACATCATCCTATAAAAGAAGCTAAGCTTATGGGGATGGGAGAACCAATGCTTCATCCTCAATTCGACGAAATATGCAAGACATTTAAAGAATACTTTCCAGAATCCTTTCTTATAGTCGCAACAAACTGTCAATACCCTATCAGACCTGATACTAAGATGGGAAAAAAATTCAACGAATCTATGAAATATATAGATTTACTGTACTTTAGTATTGATGGGTATAAGGATTCTTATGAAAGAGATAGGTCTCCTGCAAAATGGGATAAATTAATGAAGTTCTTAGAAGACTTTAAACCTATGGAAAGACATGGTTGCAGAGTAACATGTAATTATGTAGTTAACACAGATAATATTAATGATATTCAAATAATAAAAGATGAGATAGTAGATGTATATGATTTAGAGGAATTAAGACTTAATATTGCTCAAGATTGGAGTGAAGACAAGAGTATGCCAGGAGGATACACACTAGATCAGATAGATTACCTAAATACAAACTGGAAAAACGAAATAAAAGGTAAAAGTGAGTGGGACTTTCCTGATTGTTTTTGGGTTAAAGAGGGTATTTACACAACTGTAGAAGGTCATGTTAAAATGTGCTGTTTAAACACAGGAGCAGAACCTTTTGGCAACTTATTTGATAATACAATCGAAGAAATTAGAAATAATAAAGATTTCCAATCAGTACAGTCAGGATGTTCTACAAACAATCCTACAAGTCACTGTTTAAATTGTTCATACAAGGAATTAGCTCCGTTATTAACTCAAATAAGAAAATGAAAAAACATTTACAAAATATATTTAGAAAATCAAACCAAGAAGATAAAACTAAATTTAAATATGTTTTAACTCAAAATGAAAGAAACTATCCACATAGTAAAGACTATATAGAGCCATTTTTTGAATCATTATCACAAAAAGATCTTTGTTTTTATCCTAATACTGAAAAACTAAAAGAGAAAATTTGTAAATATCATAATATTGAACAAGATAACCTACTACTTACACCAGGTTCATCTTTTGGTATCAAGACTATATTTGAAACATTTAACGTAAAGAATAAAAATGTAATTACTTCTGATTACTTTTTTCCTATGTACCAAGTTTTTAGCGATCTCTACGAATGTGAATTACGAAAAGCTAAATACATAGATATGAACCTTGATATATCAGATTTGATTAACCTTATAGACAAGGACACACAGTTTATTATTTTAGCTAACCCTAATTCTCCACTAGGTGATGTATATACTAAGGCTCAAATAATAAACCTTTTAGAAACAGGTATTTTTGTTATTATTGATGAAGCGTATCTCGAGTTTACCGGGGAGGAAAGCTCTATAGCTTTAATAAACGAGTACAAAAATTTAATAGTAACAAAGACCTTTTCTAAAGCATTTGGAGCTGCCGGTTGTAGGGTTGGATTTTTAGTAAGCCATAAAGAAAATATGAAGTACTTAAATAAATTTAGACTGATGTATGAAATAAATTCTATTGGGGCTAAGTATACCGAACATATTTTAGATAATATAGTATATTTCCAAGACTATTTTAAAGAAATGAGAGATAAAAAGAGTGAGTTTGTTTCAAAAATGATTAATTACGGCTATACAATAATAGATACCGATTGCAGTTGGTTTTTTCTTAAAAGATTCGATTCAAAAGATAACTTAAAATACTTTAACGATTTAGGAATGAGCTTTAGAACCTTAACTCTTCCAGATGGAGAAGAATATATAAAATTCAATTACGATTTAAATTTAAATAATGTACTCTGATAAATCACTTCCTATATTAGAAAGAACTTTTAAAGAAGTAGATATATACGCTTTTAATAATTTCCCTTATCAGATACTTGCTCATGATTCGGGTTATAAATTCCCAGATATTTTAAATGATATAAGAGTAAAATGGTTGTATGGTCAAGAAGGTTTTGTTAGTAATATATTAAAATATTCTTCACTTTTAAAACGTTCATTAGAATTTTTGGTAAATTTTGACTATCCTAACAGTTTACGACAGAAGACTAATATAGTAAGTGAAATGATAGAATGTGATTTTAGATCTTATGTACCTATTCATACATCAATAGTTCTCAAAAGCCTTCACAAGAAAGTAGTTTTAAACGCAAAGTACCCAAAAACAGGTAATGAGTTCAATATGATAACTCATCCAGGACAGACGAGAGTTCAAGCAGGAGTATTTTGTAGAAGAAACTTGGATAATGTACTTCTTTATGTTCCTAAGTCTCAAGCACACCTTATTGAATTTAAAAACTTTGATCAAATTACTAAAATTAAAAGTCCTGATCAACTATATAGGTTCTATGCCCCAGAAGGGTATAATAAAAAACATAAATATAAAGTAGATTTATCATTTGGTGATGATAGCTTTGATGTTTTTAACGATCAAAAAGTACATCTACATAGTGGTATGGCAGTACCTATTTTAAAAGCAACACATATACATAAAGACGTAAGTATAATCAATAGCCCTATTGACATACATCCTTCAACAGAGTATGTAGTAAAATCTTTCGATACTTTCAACAAATTATGTAGTATTTTTTTTAACAATCAATTTAAAGTATATACTAAACTGAAAGTTAAAAGAGTAAACGAAGCATTACTTACCAACCAATCTAAACTATATTCACTTAATTCTAATAACAAAACTATTACTGGTAAACATTTGTATAATATAATGGAATACAGCCAGGGGACTGCTATTAAAAGTAATATTAACTTCGATATTAGTAAGTACTTAGATGAAGATTTAAAAGATAATTATAGAAAACTTTTTAACTTCTTTGACCCTGATTCCCCTATTATAAAGCACGAATTAGCTAACCAACTAGATATATCACAATTTAGACTTCAAAATTTACCAGTTATAAGCATCAACACTGATACTGAGTTATCAGAAGTAGTTAAGCTAAATGAATATAAAGGTTTTACAGTAATGATTGGAGATATTCAATTAGATAGATTTTTTAGAGACATATATGAACTGTTATACTTTATTCCACCTAACTACACAGTAACAAAAAGCACCTGCGGTGAACTAGCGATAATAAATTGCGAACACGAATACTGGAAAACAGGTAAAAATTATAAAGAATATAAATTAAAAGAAAGTATGTATTATGTATAGAATAGGATTTTTAACACCTTATAACCATCTACCAGAATTTACTAAATTTGCTAAAGGTAATTTTAAATGTATTAATATGGTCGGCTTACCAAAAGATAAATTGAATATTTTTAAAAGCGTAGACTATTTTTTTGCAGCTCCTAATTACTTAAAGTATATAATCGAACAAAAAGATATAGAAGGTACAAACATAAAAGGAATAATTACTCCCTCTACTGGCGACAATCATCTCAACGTTTCTGTACCGGTTATCTCAATAAAGAATGATAATATACTTAAACAAATATACTCTACCGCAGAGCACAGCCTATACTTATGTTTAGCTTTACCTAGAGAGATAGGAAACATAGTAGAATTAAAAGAAAAAACATTAGGTATTTTAGGGTACGGTAGACTAGGTAAAATATTAGAGAAAATAGCTAAACCGTTATTTAAATCAGTATTGAAAGCAGATTTAGATTTCATAGATGATGATTTTTTTAATAATACTGATTTTTTAAGTGTCAATATCGATTATAGAAAGTCAAACATAGAGTATATTAATGAAGAATATGTTGGAAAGTTCAGAAAAAATATCTATATTGTTAATACAAGCCGTGGTGAATTCGTTGACGAAGGAGATATAGTAAAACTATTATACGATGGTAAGTTATTAGGATACGGGACTGATGTTATACAGGAAGAACACACCTCTAAAGCCACAGTACTTAAATGTTATCATGATAATCGTATATTCATTACTAAACACGTTGGAGGAACAGCTATTGAAGCACAAGAGAAGGCTTATAAAAGAGTTTTAGAAAAGATATGAATAAATTTGACTGTATAGCTGCATTTGGATGTAGCTTTGTAGAAGGAGCTTCAATATACGATGGAGTTGACGAAAGACATACTGATAAAGAAACACCATGGGTAGGAGATAAATATAGGTTTTCTAAAGAACTAGCAGATCATTACAATATTCCAGAAGTTAATATGGCTATGTCAGGGTTTAGTAATGAATCCATCCTCAGAAGAATATTTAGATTTTTTAGTAATAACAATGGTAAATATAAAAAACCACTTATAGTTATAGGTACCTCTGGACTTGCTCGTAAAGAAGTATATTCTAATCATCTCAATAGATTTTTTGATATACATCAATTAGAAGAGTTTTTTCATACTGATCGCAGAAGATCAGCTTTAGAAGCTATGACAATTAAACTTACCGGTAATGTAGATAATGCGGATGACTTAAAAAACTACGTTAATTTAAATATGAAGTATTTCTTTGACGCTAAAATGGAAATAGAAAAACTAGAATGGCAAATTACTTTTCTTATCGGGTTTTTAAATAATAATAATATACCCTATATACTGTTTAATTCTATAGAAGATGTATTAACAGATAAAATTAAAAAGTCTTCTAATTACTTGTCATTTGGTTATAAAACAATATATGAAAATATAGAACGAGAAGGAGGGTATTCAATTAATTCCGATTGTTGGTATACTGATTTTCATACTAAACACGCAAAGAAATACGGAGATTGGGAAACAGGTTCTAGAAGTTTGTTTAAACCTTATGGTGAATTTGCATGTGGTGGTCATCCATCACCTGGGTCACATAAAAATTTAGCAAATAAAATAATAAAGTATATAGATGAAAATAATATCTGAGTTATGTCAAAATCACAACGGTGATAGAGATTTATTAGAAAGAATGGTCAAAAATGCTGCGGTATGTAGCGATATAGTTAAAATACAGTCCATAAAAGCTAATACATTTACTTACAGAAAGGAGTATGAAGAATATAGACCATACGAACCAGAGTTTGTTAGGTTAAAAGGTTTAGAGTTATCTAGAATAGATGAAGAGTTCTTTATCTTTAAATGTATGGAGTACGGAGTTGAATCAATGACTACTATATTTGTTCCTCAACACGCTCCTAGGTTTAACGAATTAGGTTACGATAACTTAAAACTATCAGGCTACTCTATTCCTGCATTTGATTATGGCAAAAAGTTAAAAAATTTCAAGTTTAAAAGATTATTCTTCTCTACCTCCAGTCTAACTATAGAAGAGATCAAACAAACTGTTAATAATCTTAATGAGATGGGAATTGAGTACTATATGTTACAATGTACCTGTGTATACCCTACTCCTTTATCTAAACTTAACTTACAGAATATAGAATATTTTCGTAACGAACTTGGAGTCAAGAACGTTGGTTTAAGTGATCATACTAATCCTCATGAAGATAACTTATTATCTTCTAAGTTAGCTATATTTCAAGGTATAGATGTTATAGAGAGACATTTTACAGTTCTTGATATAGATGATACTCGAGACGGTAAAGTATCAGTTACTCCAAAGATGATGTCAGAGATAAAAAGATTTAGTACCTTATCAAAAGATGATCAGTATCGTGAACTTAACGAGTTTAACGAACAGCAAATATTTAATCACAATTATTATAGAGGAAGATTTAAATGATTTTATTTACAAACGGAGATAGTTGGACACAAGGTGACTCACCTGCTCAAGACATAAACTGGGAAGCTACTAAGAGTGAAGACTGGTATGATATTATCCCAGACTTTGGTAATTTATACAAATATTATAAAGTAGATGAAAAAACACAATTTATTAATAAAAACACAAGGATATTATACAAGTTTTACGATTCAGATGTTTGGCCAAAAGTATTAGGTAAAAAACTTGGAGTTGAAACATGGAACGCTGGTAGACTAGGTGACGGTAATAGCGACATATATAGTTCTACAATCCAATCTATAGAGTACTTGAAAAAACAAGGGAAAAAAGATATATTTGCTATTATAGGTTGGACAGCTAAAACTAGAATACCTATATATTGGGTTGAAAAAGATGAATTACAAGTTGTACAACAGAGACCTGATGATTACCTTATGGCAAATTCATTGTATAAAAGAAAAAACTATATACAAAACGAATTTTTACAGTATATATTAGGATTACAGAATTATTTTGAAAATAATAATATAGACTACCTTATGTTTAACGCATTTGATCAGTTTGAAGATTTTAATGAACACTTTCTTTCTGATTCTATAGATAAAACAAAGTGGGTTAACTATAATCCTAAAGCAGCACACTTTAAAGAGTATATTACTGCTAAGTTTAACATTAAAAGTACTTCTGAAGAAGATAGAAAAGCAAGAGAGAAGTATATTATTACAGGTCATCCAACAGATATTTCTCATCGAGCATGGGCTAAGTATCTTTACAATTATATACAATCATTATGAGTGCAATAAAATTAATTATATTCGATTTAGATGGAGTTTTAGTAGAAGCAAAAAATATTCATTTTGATGCTTTAAATGAAGCATTATCGAGTATTAACCCTGGGTACAAAATAGGCTGGTCGGAACATTTAAATACGTACGACGGATTAAAGACATTTCAAAAACTAGACCTACTAACTAAAGAAAAAGGATTACCAGCCGAAGTACATAACGATGTATGGAATAAAAAACAGCAGCTAACATTACAAAAACTTTCTGATTTAGAACCAAATGAAGATTTAATAGCTACATTCCAGTTACTATATAAAGATGGTTTTAAATTAGCAGTATGTTCTAACTCTATCAGAAGAACAGTACTTACTGTACTAGCTAAACTTGGACTAATAGAGTATTTAGATCTTATAATATCCAACGAAGATGTTACTAACAGTAAACCCCACCCAGAAATGTACTGGAAAGCTATATCAACTATGAGTATGCTTCCCGAAGAAACTTTAATAGTAGAAGATTCTCCTTATGGATTACTTGCCGCCGCGAGAAGTAAATCGTATATTTTAAGAGTAAAGAATCCTAAAGAGGTAACATACAATAACATTATGAATAAAATAGACACAATAGATAACGGAGAGAAACAAGCAACACCAGCATGGAGAGACGATAACTTAACAGTACTTATTCCAATGGCAGGAGCTGGAAGTAGATTTGAACAAGCCGGGTATACTTTTCCTAAACCTCTCATAGACGTTAAAGGTAAACCTATGATTCAAGTAGTAACTGAAAACTTAAACATAAAAGCTAACTTTGTTTACGTAGTACAGAAAGCTCATAGAAAGAAATATAATCTAGATACTCTGTTAAACTTAATAACTCCTAAATGTAAAATAGTCGAAGTAGAAGGAGTAACAGAAGGAGCAGCATGTACAGCTCTACTAGCTAAGAAGTATATAGATAACAATAAACCTTTATTCTTTGCCAACTCAGATCAATTTGTTGAGTGGGATAGTAATGAATTTTTATATAAGATGAATGAAACAGAGGCTGATGGTGGTATAGTAACGTTCAAAGCTACTCACCCTAAATGGTCTTTTGCAAAAGTAGATGAAAAAGGACTAGTTACAGAAGTAGCAGAAAAGAAACCAATCTCTGATACAGCTACTGTTGGATTTTATTACTGGAAACAAGGATCTGACTTTGTTAAGTATGCTGAAGAGATGATTGAAGAAAATATCAGAGTAAATAATGAGTTTTACGTATGCCCTGTATTCAATCAAGCTATCAAAGATGATAAAGCCATAAGAATATTTAACGTAGATAACATGTGGGGATTAGGTACACCAGAAGATTTAAAATATTACTTAGAGAATGTCAAATAAATATTCAGAAATATTTACCGCAGGCTGTAGTTTTTTTGAACGTGCTTACGATCATGATTTAGAAAACTCAAGAAATAATAAATATGACGGCAAAGTAGATTCTCCGGATTTTTGGTATCAGCATAGTTTTCCTAAACTTCTTTCAGATAAATTAAACTTACCTTTTACTAATGTAGCAAAACCAGGACATAGCAATTCATTTATTATCAGATCTGCTTATGATTTTATTACTAATAGAAATAATGATTCACATGCAGTTATGGTTTTAGGGTTGACATCTTTATCTAGAAAAGAATTACAAGCTCCTAAAGATAATAAATACCATCCAGTTACCCCTACTGATCACCACGTAAATCATCCTAACTATTTAAAGTACTTTTCACAATATATTGAACCAGAAAAATTTTCACATTTAATAGATAATAACTACAAATACTTATTTAACACCGAACTGGCACTTAACGAGTTAATTCAACAACTTAATATGTTAGAAGCATATGCTAGAGTAAATAGAATAAAACTAATAGTATTTTTCAGTTTTTTTAAAAGTCATAACTTGCATTTATCTGATAAAATATTTGACCCTAAAAATGCTTTCGATTACTTCAACTTTGGTTTTGGTGACCAAAGAGTATTAGCTTGGACTGATTTCATAGATTTATATGCACCAAATCATAAAGGTGGTCATCCTTTTATATATGACAACAATGTACTAGCTAATTATTTGGCGTCTTACATTAATAACGGTAAAGTTGAAAGGCTGGTAGTTAACCCTAAATACTATACAGCAGGATTAGATTTAAAATTTATTTAATGATTCTGATATCACATAGAGGAAATATAGATGGACCTAACACAGATAAGGAAAATAAACCTTCTTATATATCTAATGCTATTGAAAAAGGGTACGACTGTGAAGTAGACTTCTGGTATGTCAACGATAAGTTTATACTTGGTCATGATGAACCTCAATATGAAATACCATTTGAATTTATTACAACTTACTATAGGAAATTATGGATACATTGTAAAAATTACGATGCTCTTTCTAAATTAATAGAGATAGATAGAGGAGGAGTATACTTTAATTACTTTTGGCATGATAGTGATGATGTAGCATTAACCTCAAAAGGTAATATGTGGGCTAACCCTGGTTGCTATATACCTAATAGTATTGCTGTCTTACCTGAACTTAAAAACGATAAACTTACAGATAGATTAGGAGTCTGTAGTGATTACATTATTAACTATGAATAAAGCTGTCTTTATATCTGGATTTTTATATAATCTATCTGATAATATTATTCCCTTCTTAGATAAAGATACTGACTTATTTGTACATTCGTGGCAAACAGAAGATAATCAGAGGTGGATAAAAAAATTAGATAGGTATAAAAAGTACTGTAATGAAACTACTTTTATGTTTACCAAACCTGAACATAATAGAAAACGAATCTCATACTTACAGTCTACATACTATGCTACAGGTTTAATTAAAGACCCATATAAGTACAAATATATAGTAAAATTTAAACCAGATCTCGATACAGATATTATCGAATATAAAGAAGACATGGGTAATAGCTTTAGAAAAGCATATCTTCAAAATCAACCATTATTGAACGATATAACAAAAGAAGAATGTGTTTACGGGTATATACACTATAAAGCAATGGACGAAAGAATCTTTACATGTTATCCGTATGTAATAGATAAAATGTTTCAAGACGACGGTAGTAAAAGCTATCAAGATGGATTTATGAAAGAAGCAATTAAATTAGATAAAAAACTTCAATGGTGGGTTGCAAAAAAATACGAAGGCAGTCTACTATGGAAAGAATTATTTGAATGTTATAATATAGAATTAATTCAAGATATTAATCTTAAGTTACCAAACAATAAACAATGGCAGTAAAAAGAGCAATAAAACTTACTAAACAAGAGTTCGATGATGTAAAGATAATTGAAAAAAGATATGAACTTATTGAAAAAGAATATAACACAATAGGTGAGTATAAATTACAACAAAGTAAAAAATTAATTTCTAACTGTACCGTTACAGTATTTTCTACAAAAGACATGAACGATATAGGTAAAATTGAACTATATATTAATAAGAAGGTTTGTAAGTTACAAGCTTTTATTAATGACACAGAAGTACAAAATAGAGCTTTAGCCGAAAGCTTGCAAAATAAATACGGTGAAGGAGTAATCAACCCAGACAAAGGTACTTTCGTTCCTAGATAATTTTAGACTTTTAGTATCTATTTATATAAGAAGACAAATACTCTGTTTACAAGAGTTTTTCGAAATTGACAATATATTTATTAATAGACATAATTTAATTTAACCAAACATGGCAGAAACTATAATCTCCCCAGGTGTATTTCAAAGAGAAAATGACATCTCTTTTATCTCCCCAGCACCAGCAGAAGTCGGAGCGTGTGTAATCGGACCTACAGTAAAAGGACCAGTAGAGATTCCTACTACAGTTACATCTTATAACGAATATGTAAGAGTATTTGGAGAAACATTTGAATCAGCTTCTACAAAGCAAGAATTTTTCACTTCTATGGCAGCTAAAAATTACTTCTCTCAAGGAGGTAACACACTTTTAGTAGCTAGAGTAGTAACAGGCTCTTTTTCAGCAGCAGGAAGTTCTCATATATCAGCTTCAGACGGTAATGGAGGTACAGAACCTTTCACAATTGAAACTATAGGTAAAGGTACTATCTATAATAACTCTTCTGCATCATTAGATCCAGGAGGTCACAATTCTGATAGCTCACTTAAAAACGGATCTTCAGATAATTTGAGATGGGAGATTTCAAATAAAAATATTTCTAAAGGAACATTTACTTTATCAGTACGTAGAGGAGATGATAACCTTAAGAACAAAATTGTATTAGAAACATTTAGCAACCTAAGCTTAGATCCTAATTCTGAAAACTATATTGAAAAAGTAATCGGTAATCAGGTAGAGGCTATTTCTGGAACAGGCGATAACGTTACTGTATCTGGAGAATATGTTAATAGATCTAATTACGTAAGAATTAATGCAGTTAATTTACCTACTATAAACTATATCGGAAACGATGGCGCAAGAAGATTAGATAGTCTTACAGGGTCTCTACCGATAGAAGGTTCAGGATCATTTTTTGGTGCTACTGGAGATAATGTTATAGGAGGAGACAATTACTATGATAACGCACAGACGATATCTCAAGGATTAACTCAAAATTGCTACACTAACATAATTACTTTACTTAGTAACGCAGATGACTATAGATTTAACATTATAACTGCACCAGGATTATTTAACAGTCTTCATACTTCTAAAGTAGGGTCTTTAATTGACTTAGCAGAGAGCAGAGGAGATTGTATTTTTATTGCTGACCTATACCAACACAATGGAAATGTAGCTAATTTAACTGCTCAAGCAGATACATTAAATAGTTCTTATGCAGCTTCATACTGGCCTTGGTTACAGACTCAGTCTGCAACGGGTAAGAATGTATGGGCACCAGCTTCAGTATTTATTCCTGGAGTATATGCATTTACAGATGGATCTTCTGCACCATGGTTTGCACCAGCAGGACTTGTAAGAGGAGGATTAACAGGAGTTATTCAAGCAGAAAGAAGATTATCAAGAGTACAAAGAGATAGTTTATATGACTCTAAAGTAAACCCAATAGCTACTTTCCCTGGAACAGGTATAGCAGTATTTGGACAAAAAACTTTACAAACTAAAGCTTCTGCTTTAGACAGAGTAAATGTAAGAAGATTATTAATCGAACTTAAAGAGTTTGTCGGTAATCAAGCACAAAACTTAGTATTCGAACAAAATACAATTAATACAAGAAATAAATTCTTAGCAGCAGTTAATCCTTATTTAGATACAGTAGTATCAAGACAAGGGCTATATGCATTTAGAGTCGTAATGGATGATTCTAATAACTCAGCTGATATAGTAGATAGAAACCAATTAGTAGGTCAAATATTTATTCAACCAGCTAAGACAGCAGAATTTATTGTACTTGACTTCACAGTTGAGCCAACAGGTGCAACTTTTGGAGCATAAGTTTTAAAGTAGATATTTATAATAAATAATTAAAAGTATAAAATGGCAGTATTAGACCCAAATGAAATAATGTTTAAAGCTTTCGAACCGAAAGTACAAAACAGATTTGTCTTATTTATAGACGGTATTCCATCCTTTATGGTTAAGAACGTTGCAGCTCCGAGCTTTACAGACGAAGTTGTTAAACTTGACCACATTAACACGTACAGAAAAATACGTGGAAAAAGAGAATGGCAAGATATAGATATGACTCTATATGACCCAATAACACCATCAGGAGCACAAGCAGTAATGGAATGGGCTCGTCTTTCTTATGAATCAGTAACTGGTAGAGCTGGTTATTCAGATTTCTATAAAAAAGATTTAACTCTAAATATTTTAGGACCTGTAGGTGATATAATCGGTGAATGGGTAATAAAAGGAGCATTCATACAAACTGCTAACTTCGGATCATTTGATTGGGCAAATTCAGAAGTAGTAGATTTACAGATGACAGTATCAATGGACTACTGTGTATTGAATTACTAATCATCAACTACACATATATATAAGAACCCGGCATTTAGTCGGGTTTTTTGTTTGTTTATAAAGTTTTTATTCGTATATTTATATAAAGACAAGTTATACTAAAATAAAATTTATGGAATCAAAATTTAGTTTACCGACAGAAACGGTAGATTTACCATCAAAAGGTTTACTTTATCCAAAAGAATCTCCTCTTTCTTCAGGGACTATAGAGATGAAGTACATGACAGCTAAAGAAGAAGATATTCTTACTAATACCAATTATATTACTAACGGTACGGTAATGGATAAATTGCTTACTTCTTTAATAGTTGATAAGTCTATCGATCTAAACGATATATTAGTTGGGGACAAAAACGCTTTATTTATAGCGGCAAGAATATTATCCTACGGTAAGGATTACAAAATCGCATATGGTGGACAAACAATAGATGTCGACTTATCAAAATTAAATAATAAAGAAGTTGATTATAGCTTATTTGAAGATAGGTTAAATGAATTTGAATTTAAACTACCTAGTACTGATAATATTGTTACAATTAAATGTTTAACCTCTAGAGATGATAAGAATATAAGCGCAGAAATAAAAGGCAATAAGAAGATATCTAAAGATTCTAATACTGCTAATACTTCAAGACTTAAAAATCTTATTACTTCTGTGAATGGCAATAGAGATACAAAAGACATAAGAGATTTTGTAGATACTTATTTGCTTGCTAAAGATGCTAGAGCTATAAGGAAATATTATGAGGTAATCAATCCCGATATTGATATGTCTTATGAATTTACGAACAAAGCTGGAAGGAAGGAGGTAGTTTCTGTACCCGTTGGGGTCGACTTTTTTTGGCCTGACGCCTGAGTATAGAACTACTTTATTTACACAAATACATAATATAGTATTCTCCGGCAATGGAGGATATTCCTGGTCTGAAGTATATAATATGCCTATATGGTTGAGTAAGGTTACATTTACTGCCATAAAAGAACACTATAACTCTGTAGCTGAACAAAATAAAAAAGCTACTACTAAAAAGAAAACCAGTTTTGGACCTAATATACAGCCATCTTTTACTTCAAAAGGGTCTAAAAAATAGAGACTTCCTATTTATATTATATAGACTATAATTATGGCTACAGATCCTACTCAATTTAATAATAAAGAATTTGAAAAACTCTTTAAGGAGACTATAAGAGTAGTTGCTGACGGGATTTCCGGATTAGGCTCTCAACTAAATGAAGCTATAATTAAAGGAGCTAAAGAAACTACCGATAAAGCAGATAAAGACGTACTTGGTAGATTACGTAACAGTATAAGATCTTCTTTTAAATCTATTGAAGATTCTGTAGATAACTTATCGGTTAAACAAGAGCAGATTAAAAGAGGTAGCCTTAGCTATAACCAGGTAGTTAAAAATGGTAATAAACTTAGAGATAAAGTACTACTATTAGAAACAAAAAGAAATAAACTATTAGCACTAGGTCAAGATTTTACTGAAAAACAAAAAGCTGATTTTGAAGGATATAAAGAAGATTTAGAAGAATCCCTTCAAACTCAAGAGAAATTTGCAAAATCTATAGAAGAAAAAGCTGGAAGTTTAGGAGAAATCTTTAGCAGGTTAGCTCAGACTCCTGTAGTTGGTCAGTTACTTAATGCACAACAAGCTACTGAAGCTATGAGAGAATCTTTAGCTAAAGGTGAGTCTAGTATGACAGCATTTGGAGCAGGAGCAAAAGCAGCTTTTCAGAATTTAGAAAGAGGAACAGTTATACTAGCAGCAATTTCTGCAATTGTAAAAATATTTAAATTTGTAGTAGGTTCAATGTTTAGAGCAGATGAACTTACTACTAATCTTGCAAAAAATTTAGGAATATCTAAAGAAAATGCTAGAGGAGTTTTAGAAAACCTCCAAGAACAAAGCACAGTACTTACCTCTATATCATACCAAACTGATGATATAATTGCAGCACAAGCAGAATTAGTTAATATTACCGGAGCAGTAACTAGAAATCTTGAACAACAAGCAGGACAGCAGGCTTTTTTAACAAAGTTTATAGGGTTACAAGGTGATGAAGCAGCATTTTTAAATATAGCATTAGAAAACCAAGGAGAAAATGCTAAAGATGTATACGATATAATAAACGATACAGCTAACGAAGCAGCTAGAGAAACAGGTATATTTATATCTGCACAATCTATACTAAAAGAAATCAGTGAAACTTCTGCTGATATATTAGCTAACTTTGGCTTTAGTACTTCCGAGCTTACTCAAGCAGTATTACAAACAAGGAGGTTTGGAGTTTCTCTAACACAAGCAAAAAACATAGCAGATGGACTGTTAGATTTCGAAACATCTATAACTTCAGAACTCGAAGCTGAAATATTACTTGGTAGACAGTTCAACTTTGAAAGAGCTAGAGCGTTAGCGGCTACTGGCGATATAGCCGGAGCTACAGAAGAAGTATTAAAACAGACTCAAAATCTTAATGATGAACAATTAAGAAGCCCTATTATACAGGGAGCTCTAGCAAAAGCTACAGGGTTAAATGCCGATGAACTAATAAGAGCTAGACAGTTAACAAAAAAACTTAATTCATCTACAGAAGATTACAAAAAATTATTATCTGATGCTGCTACTGAAGTAGAAAGAACAAATATAGAAAATCAAATACTACAAGGAGCTACTAGAGAAGAAATAGAAAGAAATATATCTGCCCAAGAGCAATTCAACAATGCTCTTAGTAATGCTAAAGATATATTTGCTAATTTAGTTAACTCAGGGTTACTAGATGATTTAGCAGAGGTCTTAAGCGGAGCAGTTGAAATGTTAGGTAACATCACAGGTAATACATTAACTGAAAGCGAAGGACAGATGCAAAAGAAGTTAATGGAGGAAAAAGGTTTATCTCGAAAAGAGGCAAGGGATCTAGTAGTTGAAGCAAGAGATGTAAATGCAAGAGACTTTCTTAGTAGCGTTATGGTTGGCGGAGGAGGTATATTTGATTTAATTGGTGACTACAAAGAAAGTCAACAAGGAAAAGCAAAGTTAAACGAAACATTAAGACTAAATGATTTTACCATTAGAGCTAACCCTAAAGATACATTAGTCATGGCAGGTGGAACTAAATTTGGAGATGAAACTAATACATTACTTAAGAGTATGTTAGGTGAATTAAAAAAGAGCTCTGTTCTCAATATAGACTCTAATGGAGTTATGCAAAAAGCTATTGAAACTACTTACAAATAATACTATTTATAAATAAACAATTATGGGAATATTAAAAAATCAACTGGTTCAGTCACTATTAGGACTTAAAGGTGTTACTCCAGCTCAAAGAGCAGGTGCTAACCCTTCATCTAAAATGCACAATCTAAACTCTTTAAAGAAGAGTGTATTAGATTTAGATGCAATCACTCCA
>Ga0181377_1000072_pt1 | contig 40625 bp, 62 predicted proteins | sample LowvirmetaG_9_FD_130160 | JGI IMG/M metagenome (GOLD analysis project Ga0181377, IMG submission 130160) | Marine viral communities from the Subarctic Pacific Ocean - Lowphox_13 viral metaG | ecosystem: Environmental > Aquatic > Marine > Oceanic | place: Subarctic Pacific Ocean | collected...
AGGCATACGGTCAGCTTGAATGTCTGTACCAGCAACCAAGTCTTTAGTTAGGTTAAGTCCGTGTGAAGTGAACGGGATGTTCTGGAAGTTGCCAGATGGGGTAATCCCGAATGTGGATTCAGTGATAAAGCTTAGGCTAGACCGTGAACCCTGTGCGAAGGTAGGCATGTGTTATTCTCCTAATTATAAATGTACCAGCCGATTGTGATCGGTATGTAGTACCAAGGTGTGTCTAATAGGCCCTGAGCCCTTTCAGTATAATCTATAGACACGATGGTTGTTGTTCCGCCACTTGTGTAAGAGACGTCAGTGTTTGACTCAAAGTTGTCAATTATTAGTTCAGCTAGGGTTTCTGCTGCGGCGGGTCCAGCATTCTCTGGTGCATGTACGTTTATATGGAAGATGCCCCTATAAAGTATCTGAGCGTTTGGACCTCTTGCTGCTCTTACACGCTGCGTGGGAATAAACTCACACTGAACAAAAGAGGTGCCGGTGATAGGGTTGAAGGAAACATTCTCGTAAGCTACAGAAAAAGAATTAGCAGTAGCTAGGGTGGCTAGTCGGCTTTCTAGTGCAGCTCGGATGGTTTTATGTATACTAGCCATTATTCAGCCCCTGTATCTACTGTTGCGCCACCAAGGATGTTAGCTAGTCTTGTGTATACGTGAGACCCACCTTGACCACCAGCTCTAGGGATGTTCCCTCTTGGGTTGTTCTCAACTATACTAGCATGAGGAGAGTTGTTTCTAATGTTAAAGACGTCTTTAGTTAAGTCTAACTTACCAAGGTCAGACATAAGTTGTTCCCTAGCTACCGAAGGTTTCCCAGACTTTCTTTTACGACCTCTAGCTGATCTACTTCTTGGAGCACCAGCAGTGTTACTTAACGTGTGGGACTCAATATAGGCACCTGTGTCTACAGGAGACTCTAACACTAAGAACTCTATAGACTGCACTAACATCTCTCTGACAGCATCTTCTGCTATAGTATCTAAATCTGATATGACCTCTTCAAAAGTACCTGTAAGTTTAGTTTTAGCCATAATTACTCCTGCACAGTACACAGATGACAGATAGGGATACCAGCAGAGAAGATAGTAGTCACAGAAAGTACCTTTACAGTGTCGCCGTTACCTATAACGAGATCTTCATCATCAGGAGTTATAGCTAACCCTTGAGCAGAGATAAGAAGCTTACGAGACCCTCTTACGATTTCATCAGTGTTTCCAGCTATCCCTAGTGCATAGTTGTAGAAGTAGCCTAATATGGGATAATCTGTTGTAGCCTCTCCTGACCTACTACCAGTAGCAGGATCATAAGCCCCATCTGTAGTAACCTTACGCAGAGTCAAAGACTGTCCGTGTTCGCTTACAAGTCTATATAAGTCACCAGACCTAAACATTACTTAGCCCTAACTGTTGTAGTCGTAAGAGTCGGATTCGTTATAACTTGCAGGATTTTTAAACCTATCTCTTCTAAAGCTGGGCTCTATTCTATCGGTATTCTCACGAACAGCTTTAACAGAAGTTGCACTAATGCCACCGGCTTTGATACCTATGACAGCACCAGCAGTCTTACCCTGATACTCAAGGGTGTCTGCTAAGGTCATGTACTGCTTTGCCAGAGTAGAGTACTTAGAGGTTAAGACACCATCGAGTTCTGTGTCAACCAGTCGTGAATACTTGGACGATATGGCCCTAGCTGCCCAAGCAGCAGAATAATAAACATTGTTGCCAGTCTGAGTAAGACTAAATTCAATCTCCTCGTTCTCTAGCTGTTTATCAAAAGTGTCTGTATCACCAGACAACAACCTAACACTGTTCAATCTGCCAGCGGCAGTAGTTGTGCCAAGGGTAGTAGGATCATACGTCCAAGCCATTAACCGTTCTCCAACTCGCCGTAGTTACGCCTCCAACTACGGATCATACCTCGTTGCTTATCTAGTACCCTAGACTTCTTACAACGCTTTTTGTCATACTCTCTTGTTGTTGGTACAGCGGCTTTCACCTTTTCGTTAATACTGTCCACGAGGGCATTAAGTCCGTCTATGTCTAAGGCTTCAAGACCATCTCCCACTTTCATGCCAACTTCCTTAGCTGAGTTATGAAAGAGGGTTCTTTGATTGTATAGGATACGGACTTTGTTATCGTCTATACTGAGTTCTTTCCAAGGAAAGTGATCACCAGCAGCCCATTGTCTACCGTTAGCGGTAAAGGGCACCCTTACGAACGTAGGGCGGTCCACTTGAAACGGGAAGTTTTCTTGTCTAATCATGTCGGGGTCTCCTATGTGGGTGGGACACCCTAGAGCATCCCACCAGTTCAACTATTATTGAACGATACCGTTGAAGAAGTAACCCAAGTCTGGGCCAACTACTTTCATGTCGTAGGACATTTTAACTTGAATGTGCTCTGCAACCTGTTGACGCTTGAGTGCATCATCAGAGAAGGACTCAACAGTAATACCCAGATTGTTTGCTCCAGGAATTGAGTTCCATGCAAAGGTCATACCAGCAGCAGGAGTCATAAGACCAGCACTTGATGGTGTGTGACACAACATAGCATGTTTACCACCGATAAAGGAAGTAGACTCAGCAGCACCTTCTACAGCAGTGTTCTTGACTGCTTCCATGACGTAGAGCTTCTCTACTTCAAAGATCTCAGCAATTTTAGCATCTGTGATCAGTGCAGTGTTGCTGACAGTCGAGCCACCGTTAAGGCGAGACAGAATGTCTGGGTGGTTGATCAGAATGTCACGGACTTCTTTACCGATAACCATAGTGTTTGGCTTATAGCCACCAGAAGCAAGTTGCATAGTGCGACGAGCATCTGTTACGTTCTGGATAGGTGTTGAGTTGGTGTAGTCGTTCCAGTATACAGGAGTACCTGCACCAGAAGCAGCACCAGACACGTTAGTTGTCCAGACACCATTAGTAAAGAATGTCGAAGCAAACTGCTCCTCACGGTGGATCATCAGGCGCATAGCCAGAGTCTCCGCACCCGCTTGGCGGATTTGTAGTACTTCGTCTTCGTTAGCAATAGTCTGCTCGTCAAAGTCCATACCAAGACCATACACATCAGCAAAGTAGCTGCTGTTAGAAATGGTCATACCGATACGGTTAACCTCAGTGCGTGGCGCAAGTTTCTTTACGTCACCAGTGCGGTTCATGTTGGCACGGTCATAGATGTAGTATTTGTCAGACTGACGTGCGACACCTACCGTGGGAAATACCTTATCTGCGATAAAGTTCTCTTGTGATTGTGCATAGGCCAGTGTCAAGTTAGACAACGGACGGTCGATATGCACCTGTGATGGGGTTAGCATTGGCATTATAATGTTCCTTATTCTATGCTATTAAGCAGCAGCGTTGCCGCCTTGAATGAGTTCGATAGCAATGATCTGATCATCTACACCAGCTTCAGTTGCATAACCCATGATAATATTGCCAGTAGTGGCAGCGACAGCATCGCCATTGGCATCTGTTGCTACAGCAGCACCGGCTGCGATTGTACCGCCAGCCTTAACCATGACTTTACCTGTCATAGCTACTGTAGCAGCACTAGCAGCGGTTGGATTGTTGAGCAGAACACCAATGCAGTTTTCCCCTGCACCATTAGCCAGATCAACTTGACCGTCTGACTCTAGTGTTACGAACTTGAACTGTGCCGCCGAAAGGTCGATACCAGCAATGAATGTGCGGTTGTCCCGTGATTGAGTAACAGCCATTTTTATTCCCCTTTATAGGATTTAGTGATAAGAGCTTTGCCTTCATCGGTCTTAGCTACAGCAGCGTAGGCCAAGGCATGTTCACTCTTTTTCATTTTATGTTCGTCCATGTAGGACTTTACGAGTGCCTCTAACTTATCGGTCGCAGAGGTGAACTCTCCGTCAACGTCAGATTTACCCAGCTCAGTCATACTACCTTCAAAGGCTTTGTCGGCTGCTTTGAGTGCTTGCATGATTGTTTCTTCGTCTCCGAAATTGGCAACCAAAGATTTGGCTACTTCAAGATCAAAGTGTGGTAGTTCGGCCTCTGCATGTTTAACTAAGACAGCATCTGCCTTAGCAACTTCTGCTTCTTCTAGTGCCTTAAGAATAGGCGCAGGAATATCAGCCTTGTTGATCTGTTCATCACCGTAAGTCACATACTCAGGTTCAACCGACTTCTCGATTGAGTCTGATTTAACGATGTAACCAGCTTCTTCCAGAGACTTGCTAAGGCGATCAATCTCGGCTTTAGCTAGGTCTAGTTCAGCTTGAATGGTGTCTACCTCGTCCAACGGACCTTGGTAATCTTTCTTCATGTCCATGTTATACATTTTCATAGCTTCGTCCTCGGACATACCTTTGTCCATGTAAGGCTTTAGCTTTGCTTTCATGTCATCAGACATTTTTTCTACTTCGTTCTCCATAGTTTCTCCCTCGGAGTTGTCCCTTTTATAAAGAGAGACCATTGCTTGTTTGTTAGCTGGACGATCAACCAAGGACAGTTCATCTAACTCAAGTTGTTTAAGTAAATTAGGCATCATAAGATTCCTTGATTGCACGACCACCTATTGAGAAGGCCGCAAGTTCACCAGATTTGACCCTAGCCCAGACGTCATCGTCGTAGACTTTAAAAGCTACAACCCAACCCTCTCGGTCACTCTGGATGCCAAGGGACTCACCAATTTCTTTGGTGACAGGCATGGAGTGGATAACCGCCCCAATCTGATCCCCTTTGTGCATTTCTTTACCGACACGAATATTCTCCATGAAGTTGTTCACGGCCTTTACAAGTGTCTCTGGTTCGATAACATCGCCTTGGCGATCAACCACAGGTTCGCCCTTTTCGGTAACGACTGAGGCCCACCCATAGACGAGACGTTGTTCGTCGTCCGCCTTGAGGATTTGTCCTTCGATATTGTGTTTTGTGAGTTGTGACACTGAGGTTCCTCCCTCCCACATTCTGCAAGACCAGTACCCTGCTGTTGTCTTGTCCTTCTTTGAGTCGCAGTTATGCCTTGCACGGAAGTTGGCCCTAGCTTTCGGGTCATCTCGCCGTATCTCCATATTGGGGTCTCCGAAAGCCACACGTTTGATTTTACCTCCGCTTTGTACGAATACCTCAAACTTCTTGTTACCACCCTTAACACGGCGGGGTTTGTTTAAGGTAACTTGCTCCCCCTGATACTCAGCCTTTGTTACCTCTTCGTCAGACTTCTTACTACTAGAAGCATGAGAAGCTGGTAATAAATCTTTGTCGTGCTTAGGGGACTTAGAACCTGAGACGATACGAAGAAAGCTATTCACCCTAGCCATAGCCCATTGCTCAGGAGAGCTTACGTTAGGTCTTACAGATCCGGGATTTGTCTTATATGCACCAATACCTCGACGATACACAGCCTGTAGCATAGAGGTCGTTACCTTATGCTTAGACTTGGCGTTGTGTGCTGTTACTTTTGCTTGTAGACCTTTTGCCATTATGCTTGTCCTCCCATGCCAGCATGGTTTGTGCAGTAGTAGTGAAGAGTGGGTGTGCTGCCAGTTACAGCTATTGTGACTGTTGCCCCAGAGGAGCCAGCAGTACCCGACACAGTTACACCTGTAGTGTACTGAGACCCTCCGCCATGTGTACCATTAGCAGTAGTAGAAAACCTGAGTGGGTGTCCAGAATTAGAGGAGTCTGACTGGTCAAAGATATAAGTATTACCAGCAACAAAATTTATGGAAGGGGTTACTGCTCCTCCAATGTAATACTTGTTTCCTGTACCAAACCCGTTAGTGCCAGAGGCCACTGTTACTACTAGAGTTGTGTCAGAGGAAAACTTAGCTAGATATTCTTTAAACCATTTGGCTTCTTTGAATGTAACAAACTTACTAAGCTTAGTAGGATTAGAGCCGTGAGTTACATCATATTTAGAGGTAGCAGTGTTAAAGGTAGCTATGTTTTCGTTGTTGTTACTTGCGTAAGAACCTTCACTCCTAGCCCATTTATTGTATTCTGTCCTAGACATTACACGCTCCTGCAACGGAGTATTACCGCTCTTTGGATAGTTGTGGATATACTTGTGGTGATTGTGCAGATAAATGTGTAGTCTCGTCTATCTATGCCACCAGCGACATAAATAATTGTGTTCTTGCCAGAAATTGCTTGAGCTATGTTGTGTATACTGTCTACAAAAGCATTACCATTGACAGTGTTTAAATCATAACCTGCGGGTAAAACATACTCTGTAGGGTAATCATTAGACCTTACAGACCATGTAACAGAGGTTATATTAAAGCCAGCAGCTATGTCCGACCAGTCTATGCTGTAATCTAGCAGTTCATCTGGGTCTTTATTGGGCCAAACTAGGCTCATGTCTTGTCCTCTTATGCTGCAAGGTTGTAAGATTGACCGGCAGATAACGTAGGCTTAACCTGTCGAACAAAGGATACTTGTGAGCGAGTTACGTTAAGTGACCTACCCCTGTTATACAAATCGGCTATAGCTGAGTAGTCAAACTTAATACCTGTTGCGGATAGGGTTGATACTTCGGGGGTTAATACTAAGCTGGCGTCTACAGCTACAGCTATTCTTGTGCCTACGGGCTCAATAGAAACAGTACCCTCAACTCCACCGTCAACCTCTGCTAGACCTTTTACGCCTAAGATGCCTAATACTGGGGTTAACTCAAGACTTTCAGGAAGTTCAATATTAGCATCGCCGTGACCAGTAGCATTAAGGTTAACACTTAAGTCAGCCTGTTCTCCTGAAGGCTCTGCTTCTGCTTGGCCTATTGCAGTGAGGTCTGCTACGACAGGGGTAAGGGATTGTCCGACACAAACAGCATTAGCAAAAGTTTCAAAAGTTAAGCTACTGTTTAAGGATACTGTAACCTCTTGACTGTCGTTACTATAAACTATTTCCGTAGGGTTAGCTGTAAGGTCTGAGAAGCTTTCTTGTAGGATTAACTCACTTTGATACTGGGTTGCGTCCCAAGGGATAGTATTAAAACTCTGAGTGGTTACGGGTGTTGAACCAGCAGTTGCTTCAAAACCAGTGGAACCAAAGGGGAAGTTAAAGGAGAACTTGTTACCGTCTTGTAGAAGGACGTTATCTCCTGCATCCCCTGCTGCACCATTCTGTAGGATACCCCCGTCAGGCTCAGTTGTAAGCTCCTTGTAGATAGGTACTAATGCAACTTTTGGACCCAGTAACTCTGAGACACTGGCTACCATATTAAAGGTAGTGGTGCTAGTTCCTGCCGCTGAAAGTCCTGTAGGGTACGGGTAGACTACACTGTCTGCGTATTGACGATCTTGGGCGTGTAGTTTGACAGGGGGGTTTAAGTACCACTGAGGATCAAACGATCCCACAGTCATATCAAAACCTACAGGGAAGGGTGTCAGGTCTTGCAGTTCTTCGGGTATATCTACGTCAATAGGAGGGGGTGTAAGTTCCTTATAAGCCCTAACCAAGACTTTTGTCTGTATATGCCCCGAAGGTACAGCAGCCGTTGACTCAAAGCCCACAACAGGTTCAACAACCTCTGTGGTTATAGCCCCCAGACCTACAGTATTAAGTAGGGAGTGCTCTTGAGGTACAGGGGTTCCGTTAGGAAAGTTAGCGTCTGTTATCTCTGGCTGTAACCTAATACCGTAGAAGATATAAGCTGCACCAAAATGGTAGTCACCAGTAGAGCCTACCCCATACCTGTCCGTACCAATATCCTGAATCTGTACTGACTCAGGGGTCTCATTTATCTGTAGACCCTTTTCTTCATCTGGTAGTAAGTGGAATAAGGTTCTTGACTTATTCTCCCCTGCCATTTCTAGGGGTCTAGCAGGGTCTGTGGTTTCATCCCCAGCCTGAGCAGTCACTAAGGGGTCAAAATAAGTTGTACCTCTGATAGAGTTAGTTTCATCAAAGGTGTTAATAGTCTGGAACTGACCTACGACTACGGCGTAATCACCGTCTTTACCATTAACAGGAGTGTTTTCATAAGTAGAGACACTTAACTCAAAGCTAGGGTCAGCTAGTGTAGTAACTGTAGCGGTATTAACACCGCCAACATCAGCAATATCTTCAGCAGGGGTTAGGTGGAAAAGGTGGGGAGTCTGAGGATATACACCACCGGGGGTTGTAGTGGCGGGGTAAGTGTATGTACCGTTAGTTAAGGGTGCAAAGGCATCTTGGTAAACTATCTGGTCATTAACTGCCCCGTTCAACTGTGTCTGCATAGACAGACCTTCAGCCGTACCGAAAGTAACTAATGCGTCATCCCAGATAGGTCCAGTGGTGGGATGATCACCACCATCGGAATTGAAACCTATTTGCTCCCTATTACCAAGAATAAGGTTCTTGTCGAAGTAATTACGACCCAGAGTAATACTGTCAGCAAATCTTGTGCTGCCCTCACCACCCTGAACGTACCAGACAGTAGTATTATGCGCCCTTACTGCATCTGTAGATATGACAGCAACTGCTTTAGGGATTACAGTTGAGTTAGGTGTAGAAGCTGGTTCTGGACAAGATGCTTGAACCCCAGTAATACCAACTGGGACTATCTCTCTCTGAGTACCTGCGCCACCTAATGTGGTGGCTGCTATAGGGGCAAAACCTAGCATCTACTGCCTATTAAATCCTGAAGGTGCGGTGTAATTCAATGTAGAACCGGGACCGCAAATAATTTTGTATAGGGTGTCACGAGTGCTGGTGGTCTTGTTAGCGGCAAACAAAGAGAACCTGTCAACCACACCACCTAAACTATATCCCGCACCAGTTAGAGGGTCACCTGTTGCGTTGTTCCACGTATTATTCCAACCCCACCAAACCTTTTTCGCATCTGTATCCCAAGCGACTTGAAGCACGTCCACCCCCGGAGTTAGTGAGAAATTTACGGTGGTTGTGAAAAAGCCTTGGTCATAACTGTTAACAGAGGCGTTATGAATAGTGGCCCTTGCGCCGTAATTACCACCGGGGTGGAAAATAGAACATAATGGACCTGCTGTGGCGTGGGCTGAGTTATAACCATAAGTGTCGGCTACTAGGCCATCGTGATCCCCAATACCGATTACAAAATCCGATGCACTGCATGTGTGGCCCGTCATGATTTCAATTTCTGTATAGCCTTTTCCACTTCTTAACGGGCCTTGGTAGGTCATTCCTCCGTTAAAGTTGTAATGGGTGTGATCGACCCTGACCTCACTTACTGCACTATAGGTTTGAACAACCCTGTTAGCGTAAGCACGGGTCAAAGCTGGTACGGCTACATATTCTGTAAAGGAAAGAATCATAGAAGAGACGGACACAGCCGTGGCAATCCCGTCACTAATTCTAAACCTAAAAACAAGGTCGCCTTCATGGGCGGTATTAGTACTAGGGGTAAAAGTGTATACACCGTTTGATATAGCTATGTTAGTTACCATGTCTGGTAAATTAGAAGGGCCATATACATTACCACTTGAGTCGAAGGCGTCCCAATCGTAAATAATAGGGAAACCTGCATCATCAACAGCCGCAATAGTTATAGAAGAGGTACTGCCATCCGTATTAAGTTGAAAAGTGCTTGGAGGCAGGGTCGTGAATCTTGGGGCAAACTGTGACCCAGTGCTAACCCTGTCCCACTCTAGGCCATCCCAAATGTAGAGGGTCTTGGTATCCTGAGTCCAAGCTAAGTCTGTAGCACTAGGGCTTGCTGGTAAAGCTGCATAATTGGCAACTTGAGATATTCCCCCAGAGGGGGCCACAGGCGCCCAGCTATTAGTGCTAGATACAAAAGTTAAGGCTTGTCCGTGGGCAGGAGTAGTACTATCTACATTAGCTATATCAGCTAGGTACTGTACTACGTCCTGAGCCAACATAGTGAATATTACTACACCAGCAGCGCCGACAGTTATTGCCCCGTTATTAGCAAGGGTAGAAGATGTAGGAGACCTAGCCATAGTGTAGGTTCCGCCAGACAGTCCTATAGTACCAGTGCCCGATTCATATGATGTGCCGTCTTCTATGGTATACCTAACAATATCTCCATCAACAACAGAAGCTTCAGCTAATCCTTGAAACCCTGATACAGCAGACCCGAAGGTTAAGTTACCTGTACCTGCTGCACCCGAGAGGGTCATCTTTGTTCTGTCTATGAATTTTACCATTAGGTATTACCTTAGATTAAGCTATGCGGAGAATACTTGTGGTAGCTCCCGGAGCAGGGAACTGAATAGTAAAGTCACCACTTGTAGAACTGACTGTTCCTCCAAAAGAAAACACAGCAATAACTTCATTACCTGTGTTATTATGATTGTAAAGAATACAACCATCAGAGGCTACTGTTACGTTACTAAAGGTAACATCATTAAAATCCATAACAGCAGTTGTAGTACCTGTTGCTATCTGAGGAAAACCTGAAGCTACAGTTGCTTCTGCACCATTATTACCTGCGTTAAGGGAGTATGTTGCATCATAGTTAGTACCAGACACCTCGTCAGAAAGTACAGTCCCAATGTCAAAAGTAGTGGAATCGTAGTCTCTAACAAGGTTCTCTTCTTCCTTTAGAAGAATGACCCTCATAGAATTGTCAAAGTCATGATTACCTTTAAGCAACTGTAGTTTAAACTGGTCACTCAGGGCTGTTGTAATAGTTCCCATATTATAATTCCTTGTCTTCCTCTGCCTCCTCGGGCAGATCATTTGTTTCAGTTTCGACCTCTAGGTCAGGGTCATAGTTTAGTTCAGCAATAGCCATAAGGTCTTGTATGACCTCTGGATGATCACTGACGTTAATGTCTGCACCGTTAAGGTTACGAAGGAACCCTGCAATCTCACGTAGATCATGCGGAGCAACATCACCTGCCTTGATACAGGGCATCAGATCATAGTTAAGTCCGTTAAGCTGCCATAGGCGTTCTACCAGTTGCTTGTTAAGTACATCTACAATAGCTTGGATGTAGCTCTCTAAGGCACGTAGAAACAGGTCAGTCTTACTTTTAGAGAGTGCGTATGATCCATTGTTACCCCCACCGAGCATAAGAAACTCAGAAAGTACAGAACGGGCAATGTCATGTTGGTAACGTCTTACAATAGGATCAATATCTAAATTACGAGTTCCTGAACTGGACATTAACTCTACATCTACTAGACGTACATTAGTAGGACTACCATCCTTGTCAGGATAGGTATCACTGGGGGTAATAATGTAGCCCTGTTCGTTGAACTTTACATCACGTAAGATTTGCTCAAGATTGGCAACAAAACCTGTCTGTGCAGATGTAGCATCCCCAGAGAGGTACTCAGAAGGGATACGAGCTACAGGGATACCTGCTAACTCTCGCTCTACTGCTATGGCTTCTATGGACTGTAAATTGTTTAAGTATTGGTACGATGTGTAAGCATTGCGTAGGATACTACGACCACTGGGATCACCGTTAATAGAAGTAGTTCTATAATAGAGGCTTTTGTTAGCTGGGATGTAGTGTTGAGAAAGTGCATAACCTGTATCCTGATAAAGCCCCAGTACTTCGCCTGTCTTGGTGTTTACATCAAACCTAGAGACTGTCCAAGGCGCACGACAAACAATTTTACGGACACCCATGCGCCCGTCAGTATACTTACTATACTTCTTATACGATTGTTTAGTAGGCCCAACACGGCGCTTATAGACAACCTCAAACCAAGCAAAGCCATACGACAAGCTTGATAACGCTTCCGCAATGTGGTCATCAAGCGAATGTTCCATGTCATCAAAGACACTTTCCACAAATAGAGCTTCATTCTTAGCTTCTTCAGTATCATTAGCTGGTTCAACCTTGAGTTTGACGTCTCTAAGTACTTGTTCAGCAGCATACATAACTGCGCCAATAGTACTGTCATTATCTCTCATTTCCCTATATTTACGGATAGCAGCTTTGCCACGTAACTCAGGAATAAATTCGTCCGAACGAATCTGTCCATTTCGGACATTCTGTCCACTGACCCCTAGTGTTTGGGTCGCTTTAGTTTTACTCAATCTTCTGGGCATTATAGGAGTCCCTTAGCACTAGAATATGCTAGTTTAAGTTGTGGCTTTGCGTACCCATTAAGACTAAGGTCGGTGATGGCCCATACACAGGCATCTAATCTATCTGGCGACCCTAAAGACCCAAGAGGTTCCCATTGAACCATCTGATCCTCCAAGTCGTTAAGCCCTCTGACGTGTTTAACTCTGCCTTGCTCATATAGTGCAGATACAGGTTCAGCCCTAGCCATCTTGCCTCTACTCGCATGAACGAGGCGTATGGGTAGAGCTTCATCTTCTGTGTGTAATGTGTGTCTTACCATGTCGCCGCCCTGATTCTTCTCGGCAACAATCCTATCAGCCATATGCTCTCTGTATAACTCAACAGCCTTAGCTGCCCAAGCTTGAGGACTATACTGTCCTGTATGATCCTCTAGGACATAAGCTGTACCGTTTACATCAACACCAGCTACTATGATACCAGTCATATCAGAGTCAGTGTTATTACTAATAGCGGGGTCTATGGCTACAACAATTCGGTTAAGCTGAGGGACGTCATCTTTGTCTACTTCACACTCAGCTAGTAACTTACGATTCCACAGGGCACCAGAGGCTTCGTCTAGTATTTCTGCGTATAACTCTTGTCTACCTAGTCTAGTGCCCTCGTAGGTCTTCTTTACTGCTGTAAGGAAAGTATCAGCAAGATTAGCACTATTATCAAAAGTTGATCCAGTCGAGACATGAGTCTTCTCGTCATCTAGGATACTTCGTAATAACTTGGTAGTCTTAGGTGTAGTAGTAACAAAAACTATGGGTCGTTTACCTAAACGTAACCCAAACTGCATCATATCCCATGTGTCTTGTGCATTTCTCCAAGCACATAACTCGTCACACCATGCACTGTAAGCCTGTGGACCCCTGAGTCTTTCTGGGTCTTCTGCTGAGAAAAAGACAGCCTTGGCACCATTAGCCCAAGTCATGCTGTTATTAGTAGGAGACCACACAGGATAACCCATGTCAGCCTTACGGTAGGTCTTGTCGCTCTTGTGGCAAACATTCAGAAGACCTGAGTCTCCCTCGACCATAACTCTACGAACGTCTCCTTTAGTGGGGGCAACACAATGAACGATCCTATCGCCCATCTTGATTCTATGCCTTACCCACTCAGCTCCTGCTCTTGTCTTACCCCAACCTCGTCCTGCTAAAGCTACCCAAGTATTCCACTTACCTTCTGGCTCTAGTTGATCTGTTCTAGCCCAAAAGCTCCAATCATGTTGTAGCTCTTGTGCTTGGTCAGGTGTTAGCTGCTTAAGTGCCTCTTGTACCTTATCATCGGATAAAGCTCTTAGAGATTCTGCTGTAAGCTTACGCTGCGTCTTCTGTGTCAGGGTTTGCATCTGTATCCTTGCCCAACAAAGTCATAAGGGCATCAATAGCACTTGAGTCTTGATCAGGGTCAGTATACTCGTCGGGGTCATTAACTGTGCTCTGAGGGCTCCAACCACCCTTACTACGCAAGAATAACTCCTGTGAAGCAAAGTGTCCTTCCATAGCTTGCTGTACGACTACATTACCAACCTTAGAGACAATCTCTGCTCTAGCTTCAGCTATGTCATTACCGTACAGCTTATAGAATGTACCATGAGAACCGGGGGCATTCTGATACTTCTTAGCTACAGTAGCCATAATATCCTTAATGCTCACACCATCTTGAACCGCTTGCCGAACATACTTGGCAATAGGCACACTATAAGGGAGTACTTGATTCTTAGGGTATGTCATTTTGTAGTAGCTTTAGTACCAATGGTTAGGTCTACAACAGCATCTTTCTTGGTTGTACCTAAGTTGGCAACAGCATCTTGTCTGTCAGACATTACGTTAGTTCCTTATGTTTAGCATAAGTTATAATGGGGAGGGCAAGGTCAGATACTCTGCGTCTCACTCATGAATATATTCGGGGAGGTGTGAGCATGACGCTTGCCGTGCTACACTACATAGGTATTCTTTTGTATATGTCAACCCCTAAAGTATAACTTTTTTATATCTTTCGTATAGAACATTGATTTAAAACAAAAGAAAGTTTTAGTTGGGCAACAAAATAATCATAAAAATTATAATAGTTACTACTACTAATGGTATATCAGGTGTCAAGGTTCAAGTTCTTCTACAAAGACTTCTTCATTAGTTATAAACTCTAAGAGGTCTATAAGGCAATCCTCTTTAGTTTTATTTATATAGTAATACTTACGACCCTTGTATTTGACAACACAATAAACACTAAAGTCTATTATCCTTTTGTTGTCATGATGTATTATTTCTCTAAAGTCTACTAGCACCGCTTAAGTTCCCTAACATATGTATAACGTATGTTTCACTTAATTATTTAACTATTATGATTAAAACTAAAGTTATTGGTCTTATGTTTAACATACGTGTAACATATGTTATGTCCTGTCCTGTCTTTGACATATAGGAACTAATTTTTATTTGTCAAGGGGTAGACTCTGAGTAAAGTGTATGAGTGCGACACTTTGGCACACTCTTTGTTATGCTAAGGTATTTTTTTATGTTGTAGATATGAGCCCCAAGGTATTTTTTTATGTTGTAGATAGGAGTGTGTTCGCACGGAGCGAGAACCCTGGGTTGTATTCCCAGGGGCCCCACTATCTTATAAGTTGATACCCCATGAGGCGAGTAACCAAGCGAGATCCTCTACCCATACGTGTGCAACTAGAACGATAGCTAGTATGGCAGCAAGCTTACTTAAAGTTGTAATCAACAATTCTTCCTGACGTTGAGTAAGTCTCATTTTACTATCCTATAAGTAGAGGGAACCGACCGAAACCGGTTCCCGTTAAAATTGTATTAGTCCGCTTTCAGAGCTAGGCCCAGACCAACCTTGCCGAGGGCTTTTGCTTTGTTGGCGTCTTGATAACCTTTCAATTTTTTGACTACTGCCAATGTGTCTTTATTGAGGTTTTTGTTGAGGTATTCAGCAAAAGCGGCTCTAGTCTTGGGGCCATAATCAGATCCGCCATTGGTGAACTCACGGCTGAATGTATGCCAGACATGGGCAACTACGTCCTGCGACTGTTCAGCCTCAGCAAAGACAGCGACGGTCTGTTCCAGAGCATCTTTCATTACAGGAAAAAGAGCGCCACGTAGACCGTCTTGTATGTAGTCTGTGAAGACTTTTAGGTCTCCCGCTTTATTGGCTGCAACTAGCTTAGTTTGAGTAGTGGCGTCTTGGATAAGATTAGTCATGATGTAAACCCTTTCAAGGTTCTGAGATATGGGGCGGCGAGTGTCCCCGTTTGCCGTACATACACTATGCACAGATAATGGTATAGTAGTCAAGTAAATAATTGCAGTAATAGTGAAAATAATACAAATCGCCATAGACGGCAGCAGAGCCGGGCTAATACAACCTATGGGCGATACAACTTAAAGTTGATCAGACCAGGACTAATACAACCTAAAAGCGATACAACCTAAGGTTGCTCAGAGTTAAACTAATACAACTTTAAGGCGATACAACCTATGGGTTATTAGAATCGTTCTAATTCTACTTTAAGCTGATCACCTTAAAGGCGAGCGAGTAAAATAAAATTCACTCAACCTAAAGGCGAGTGGCTCTGAGTCTGACTCTGAGTAATACTCTGACCCCTACCATGGGAAATAGCCGGACCCCTACCATGGGAAATAGCCCTACCGTGGGAAATAGCCTCGCTTCGCTCGTGGGCTCTGAGTCATACTAAGAGTAATACTATGACCCCTACCGTGGGAAATAGTCTGAGTCTTACTCTTGCTCCGCAAGCGGCTCTGAGTCATACTCTGAGTAATACTATGACCCCTACCGTGGGAATTGGTCTTGCTCCGCAAGCGGCTCTGAGTCTTACTAATAGTCTTACTCTGACCCCTACCGTGGGAAATAGTCTGAGTAATCATATGATTAAGAGCCGTAGTTCATCCGTTTACTCAGGAAAATACTAAGACTCGGACTAAGAGTTCCCCCCCATCTGGACTTAATACTTTTGTTGCCCATAAGTCCAATCCCCACCAGTTCTTACAAAATCTCAGAGGCTAAACCACCGTCAACAAAAGATATTCTCCCGGAGCACAATCCTGGACTTAACTATTATCAAACCTCGTAGAATAAATCTCCGCTTGACTTCTGAGCCTATTTCTGCTATGTTGATCTTGGGTCAGAATGTCTCTGGCCTGCTCACTCTGAGCTTTTACTAATAGTAGAACCAACAGGAGAACTATTATGATTACTAGAGAACTTGCTGACGAATATATGCCAGAACGGTGTGTAAGATCTTGGGGACTGTCTCTTGAACAGTTCCCTAAGTATGACTTAGGCGATCACCCCGACCCTATGGGGCTTGCTCGTAGAGTAAGAAATCATTTTTATAATAGGGTAAATCGGATAGCTCAGGAGGAAATAGACACTTACTATCACTTAATAAGAAAAGCCAGAGTTCGGGTTAATAACGATTACCTTGATAAGAATATTACCGAAGAACAGTGTGATACTCTATTACACATGCTCAGGAATACCTATTCGGAATATCGGTCGTTAATTAGTGATCAGATAGAGCTAATAGTGGAGACTATGTTGCCGAACCATGACCCTAAGTCTGCGGGTTTCTTGGTTCTCTGGCTAGACCAGAAAGGCAGAGACCGAGGCAGAGACGGACGCATTACCCTGCGTTCTGGCAAAGGTCTCAGAAAGATGTTTCCATGTCTTACTGATAAAGAAATCGAGAACCTCAACGACGAATACCGCCATGAGTTCTCGGTCAAGGAACTGACTATTCACTCTGGTCAGACTAGGGCAGACTTTGTTCGTGCCAAGCACAGTCCCATAGGAAAACTAGAGAACCCAGATACTAGCTCTGGTCGTAAGTTTTTGGGTAATAGTTGTATGAGATACGACTTTATCGAAACTAGGAAACTATCTATGCAGCCCACTGAGGCTTATGCCTCTGGGGATTTTACTGTCTACTGGACAGAAGATACCTCTGGCAAGATATGCAGTAATGTAATTGTGTATGATGGGTCAGAAAATGACCCTGTAGCCGCACCAATATACGGCGTCTGTGAGAAGTCTATAGATACTCTGCAAGAGTTATTGTCTGAGAAAGGTATAGAGCTTTATACTCACTTCAACGGCAAGCGTTGGACTGGCGCTCGGCTATTACGTTTTGATAATTGTGATGGTGAATACGTCGGCCCATACCTTGACGTCCAACCCCAAGCTCTTAGCGAGACTGGTTGTGGCAAATACTTAGTTGTAGACCCTAACGGTTCTATTAGTGGCACTACCTATCAAGGTCTCTTATATGGTAACGGACAAAGTTGTCATATCTGCGATGATGCTATTTGTCGGGGTAATGAGTATCACTATAATAATGAGACCTATTGCTCTGATTGTTACCATGACCGTATCAGACAGTGTAACTATTGCGGCGATGACACAGAGACAGATGACTGCACCACTGTTCAGACTGAGTGCTCTGATTACGAAGAATACTGCGAGTACTGCACTAATCAGCATACCATTGTTATTAGTAACGGTGAGATTTGGTTAGAGAGTGACACTAGAGTAACTGCAAATGGTGACACTATTAGTATTGATGACTACAACGCTTCTTACTTTACCTCTGACTGGGACGGGCAAATCTACCCTGACCACAACCTAGCGCCACTAGAGAACGGTGACGTTGTATCTGTGACAGAGGCAGCAAACCACGGAAACTATTACTATTGTGACGACACTGGACTATGGAAAGAAAAGCCCGATGACAACTCAGATGACAACAACCCGTCAACCCCTATTACTGAAAGCTAGGTGGAGAATGCATAATTTTATCGAGATGTTGGCCTATTGCCGACCACAGCACTCAGAAACTCAGAGAGAGTTCTGTGAAAAATACCTCAGACCTGTATTCGGTCAACCAGACAATGAAGGCAACTATATTCTAGTCGTGGGCCATGCTCCGACTATTTGCTTTGCCAGCCATCATGACACTGTTCATAAGACAGACGGTATGCAGGAAGTATTAGTCAAAGGTGACAACGCTTCCCTGCCGCCTCTCTCAGACAGCTCTTGCTTAGGCGCAGACTGTACGACTGGCATATGGTTACAGCTAGAGATGATCAGAGCAGGTATCGAGGGTGTCTATGTTGTTCACGCCTCAGAGGAGATAGGTTGCTTAGGTTCCCGATACATTGTCGGACGCAACCCCAGATGGCTGCAAAGACTTAATGCCGTAATATCGTTCGACCGTAAGGGTACGGAAAGCGTTATTACACACCAGATGGGCTTGCGTACTGCGTCCGATGCCTTTGCAGTATCCTTGGCTAAAGTCTTAAACTTGCCTCTGCGTCCCGACGATACAGGCTCTTATACTGACAGCAACGAATATGCCTCTGATGTTTCGGAGTGTACTAATCTATCTGTAGGCTATTACAGCCAACATACTAAGAACGAACATCAGGACTTATACTATCTCAAGCAACTCAAGGATGCCCTAATAGCCGCAGACTGGTCGCAGCTAGTAATAGCCCGTGATCCGTCTATCTCAGAATACAAATACGAACGTGGCGGCTGGGATAGCGATTGGACTCGTGTTAATAGGCAATACAATACCTCTGCGTTTTTTGACGATATGTATCCTGCTCAGATAGGTAGCTCAGAACGTGATGAACGTGACGACCTAACAGACCTGCTCCGAGAATACCCTGCTCAGATAGCAGACTGGCTAGACGCTAATAACATCACCTATGACGACCTTATACAAGAGCTAGACCTTGTAGACCCTAAGATGCGGCGTGTTACCTACTGGTAATACCTAAACATCATACCAGACCTAATAGGGTTCGCTCAGACTTGACAATCTGGGCGAACCTTTTGAGGTGAAAGAGGACGCCCACAGAGGCCGTGGGAGGCCCCTTAGAGAGCCAAGTCACCATTTGGCAGGTTACTATAGCCAAAACACAAGACGGGCCTGTACGGGCCGCATATGCAGCCAATCGCCCAGATCGGGCCAACTATGAGGTATACTATGAGCAAAGAAGACATAGACACAAGCTGGCTAGAACACTTAGACACAGTAATAGCTCGGGAGCAGACCGAGAAAGACTTTGACAGGGAGGTTAATCAACTAATAGCTGACATTATTTGGTCAGTACCTGTCCCAAATCTAGGACATTGTCCTATTATTAATTGCTATATACCACACACGGATCTTAGAAAGAGGACTAAAAAATGAAGATACGCATACACGTTAACCAACACATAATCAGAGCTAATGCCAAGACTGGTAGGAATGACCCAACTCTGACCGCTAAGACCTATAAACATAATTACAGAATACATGAGGTAGACCTGCAGGTTATCTCAGAAGTAAAGTATGAGCCAGACCACCCGCTACCATGCGGAGCAAAAGTCTGGATCGAGGCACAGGCGCAAGAACTATTACTAACAAGTATTAGAGGAAGGGAGATTCTCCGTGTCTTATAATTACCGCCTAACTTTCTTTGACCAATATGGCAAGTTGATCTGTTATAAATCTTTTCGTAGCAGGTCAGAGGCAGAGTCAGAGTTAACTAGAGCAAAGAAAGCAGGACTATGGGTCAGGTTATTACCTATTAAATAATTCATACAATTACTAATACTAAGGCTCTGAGTAATACTCAGGGTCTTTTTCTTTGTCCTATTAATAGTAACACTATGAGTCATACTAAGACCAGGACTAATACTATCACTCTGACTAAGATTAATACTAAGAGTCATACTAATACTAAGAGTCATACTAATACTCTTAGGCCGGGCATTACTAATAGCCCTACAGTAGAAAGCCCTCCGTGGGAATTTGGCCCCTACGTGGGAATTTAGTGTGACATTTTTGCCACCCCTACGTGGGAATTTGTACCCTACGTGGGAATTTGCTTGCACCCTGCGTGGGAATTTGATCTAGTGCTGGCAGTGAAGGAGAAAAAATATGAGTGAAGAACTAAAAAGAGAGTTGCGTATGCTAGGCGTACTTGATTATAAGACCCCTACGGTGGAAAATGATACACCACCCATTTGGGTAAGGGACGATGTAACCTTCGATGATGAAGGTGAACCAAACTTCTAGGAGAGTAAGATGATAAATCGTGACCAGTTTATGAAGATGTATGACGAGTACGGAGAGTGTATGACTAAGTTAAAGAGAGTGCAGAAAGAGAACGAGAAACTACGAGAGAGCTACGAGATTCTTAAACGTGAAGCTGACTACTGGGAAAGAAAAGCTAAGAAGCTATTAGAAGAGAATCACAAGTTAGATGCACAAGTGAAATTATGGAAAGGAACAGCACCTTGAATAACTATTTACTTTGTAGCGTAAATATCCAAAATATACGGCATAGCGTAAAAAAAGGACAGTAAAATGATTAAAGTAACATATATAGACCACATGGGGTCAGACCTGAGTGTTGTTAATGCAGCTAGGGTAAGCTTTGGTAAGAAAAGTGAGTGGAACAACAAAGATTATGCTGACATATGGGACAATGAAACTAATACCACCACTAGGGTACACTACCCAAAACTTAAGAAAGCTGATGAAAAGTTGATCAAGTACCTAGCCAAGCACGGCCACTATAGCCCCTTTGGTCATGCCTTTGCATCCTTCCATGTCAAGGCTCCTATCTTTGTAGCTAGGCAGTTGGTCAAGCACAAGTTCCTACGTTGGAATGAGGTTAGTCGTAGGTATGTGGATGATACACCTGAGTTCTATACCCCTAAAGTGTGGCGTGGTAAAGCTGAGGATAAAAAGCAGGGTTCTTCTGACAAAGTTATTACAGAGTTTCTTGTTCAAGGGGGGGATAGATACACACCTAACCACCTCAAGCAAACTATGGACATAGCTGACGGTTATGATTCTGTAATGGACGAGTCTTGCATGTCACTGTACTGGGACTTTATAAAAGCAGGAGTATGCCCAGAGCAAGCACGTATGGTGTTGCCACAAAGCACCATGACAGAGTGGTATTGGTCAGGTTCACTAGATGCTTTCATGGATATGTGTAACCTAAGATGTAAGTTGGACACACAGTATGAGACTAGGTTAGTTGCAGAATATATACTGAGTGAAATGGTTAACCTATTCCCAGTATCAGTAGAGGCTTTAGTAAAATGAGACCTAAGACAATCATAAGTCTGTATGACTACACGGGCGAGGCTCTTAAGCCTTGGGCTAAAGCAGGGCATTGGTGCTATGCCTATGACATACAGCACGACGAGGAAGACAGGGTAGAAACCTATGACAGTGGGGGATCTATAACGTACACACATGCTGACCTACACGACTTTAAGCACATTACAACGGTAATTGGCAGGTTTATAGGTTGCGAACCTTTCTTTGGTATGGCTTTTCCCGTATGCACAGACTTAGCTGTCTCTGGGGCTGCATGGTTTAAGAAGAAAGCAGAAGCTGACCCAGAGTTTCAAGACAAAGCGGTTAGCCACGTACACAACTGTGCAAAGGTGTTTGAAGGTTTAGGCATACCCTACTTCATAGAAAACCCTGTAAGCGTGTTGGCTACTAAGTGGCGTAAGCCTGACTACAGCTTTCACCCTTATGAGTATGGAGGGTACATCCCAGAGGACGAGGCAGAACACCCACAGTGGCCTGAATACATTCCAGATAGAGATGCCTACCGAAAGAAGACTTGCTTATGGACAGGTAATGGTTTTAGGATGCCTGAGAAAAAGGAGGTTGACTGCTCAAACTACTACGGTAATGGCTACAGTAAGCCTATGATGAAGCTAGGCGGGAAGTCTATGAGGACTAAGAACATAAGAAGTGCTACACCAAGGGGGTTTGCACAAGCTGTAATGGAGAGCAACAGATGAAAATAGAATGGATAGACCCACACACATTATACATAATCCACAACAACTATATGTATTGTGTGTTTGAACAAGATGGTAAAATTGTTATGGAAAGCAGAAAGCTACCCGCTAGTGACTAACATAAGTTTAACATAAGTTATTACTATTATGTTTAATACTAATAGTTAAAAACTTATGTTTAACTAAAGGGCCCTTAAGTTAGATGGGTCACTTTTGTTTGTTGTCAAGGGGTAAATAAAAATAAAGTTTACCCTTGTATCTTTGTTGCCATATGATATGTGTTGTCGAAAGGAGAACACGATGACTGAAATATCACACCAACCCTGTCCGTTTGTAGCCTGTGGCTCGTCTGACGCCTTTGCCTACAATACAGAAGGCACTGGCTATTGTCATAGTTGCGGACAGGGCTACCCTGCCAACAGGTCACACGAAACATTTGACTGGGCAGAAGACAAGTACCCGAAGAAGGAAAGAGGAAACATGAGCGAATACATCCCGACCACAAAGACCATACCCACTACGGGTGATGGCAAGTATGTTGACATGAGGGGCATCAAAGCCTCTACTATGGAAGACTACGGTGTTATGACCTTTGATACCACACAAGAGTACAAGTACCCTAGTGGTGGCGTTAAGGTTCGTAACCTAGTAGAGAAAGGCTTTTGGGCTAAGAACGGGTTCAAGGGTGACGAGTTGTTTGGAATGAACCTCTTCACCGCTGGATCATCTAAGATGTTGACCATAACTGAGGGAGAGCTAGACGCCCTCTCTGTGTCGCAGATGCTTAAGTCTGGCACCTACACTAACCCTGTGGTGTCGTTGCCCTCTGCTACCCCCTCTAAGAAACTGTGGGAGAACTGTAGTGAATGGATCAATAGTTTTGAAAAGATCATCATTAGTGTTGACGGGGATGAAGCTGGTAATGCTATTGCCACTAAAATATCAAAGTTGTTCCCCAACAAGACTTACAGGGTGTCGCATGACAAGTACAAAGATGCTAACGAGTTTCTACAAGCAGGGGCTGGACAGGAGTTTAAGTCTGCTTGGTGGAACGCTAAGAAGTATGTTCCTGACAATGTTCTTAACACTGCTGATCAGTTCCTTAAGCTGTTTAGAGAAACTCCCGACCATCAGTTTGTGCCTACAGGTATACAATCCCTTGACGACAAAATCATGGGACTCATGCAGGGTCACTTTACCGTCATTAAAGCACCCACTGGTATCGGTAAGACAGAGGTGATGCGGTTCTTAGAGTACAACCTGATACAAAAGAACGTACCATTCGCCAGTTGGCACTTAGAGGAGACAAAGCTTAGGAGCCTCTTAGGGCTTGTTAGTTACTCTCTGGGTATGAATGTGACCCGAAGAGACCTGATCGACACGCAGGGTGCCACTGAGCAAGTAGAAGATGCCATCAGGAAGATAGCTAAGAACGAGTGTATCTACCAGTTCTTCTTAGGTGATGGTCAAGGTACTGAGGAGTTGTGTGAACAGATCAGATACTTTCGTGAGGCTTGTGATGTTCGTTATGTATTCTTTGAGCCTATCCAAGATGTAGTGTCGGGTAGGTCAGAGAGTTCTAAGGAAGAGCTGTTGTCGGACTTGTCTGTACGGTTGTCTAAGTTAGCCGCAGAGCTTAATGTGGGTATCATCACTATCGCACACACTAATGATGACGGTGATCCTAAGTATTGTAAAATGATTGGACAAAGGGCTTCGGTTATTATAGACTTGAGTCGTGACAGAGAAGCAGAAGACGAGCAGGAAAGAAACACAACGACCTTGAAGGTCGAGAAAAACCGCCCATGTAGTGAAGAGGGTTACGCTGGCTCTCTTCGGTTTAACATGGATACGTTTACATTACAGGAGTTGGACTATGGATAATACAGAAGAGTACTATAACTTTAACGAGGTTTACACAGTAATAGTCCCAAAGGAGAAAGGGCCACAGGATATTATTGTTAGGCTTGGGTGTGACGATAAGTATGACCCTGCTGCTTGGACATTGCTAGGCGCCTATGGTGACACAAGTGGTGAGTGGATAGATATTACAGTAGAAGAGTACTGCCAAGCTATAGAGTTAGTGCAGACAATACACAGGAGATTGATATGAACAAGACTTGTAATAAATGCGGAGAGAGTAAGCCTCTGAGTGAGTACTATGCTAACCCGAAAGCAGCAGATAACCTTCACTTAAGTTGTAAAAGTTGCCATTACGATAAGACTAGGTTAGTACTTCTGTTAAAAAAAGGTTTTGCCAGTTTAAAGCCTGATCGGTGTGAGTGTTGTGGGAACACAAGTGAGCCACTACAGGTTGACCATGACCACAATACTTTAATGTTTAGGGGGTTTATTTGTCAGAGTTGTAATATGACGATAGGTCGTGCAGGGGATAATTATGAGGCTGTCTTAAAAAAAGGCCTAGACCCCATGTTCTTAGACTACTTAAATGTAGCTCAGTGGCGTATGGGTAATACAGCTTTTGATGCTGTTAGACGACGTAAGGGGAAAAAAGTATGACTATATTTGACATTGAAACTGATGGGTTCTTGGACAAGTTAACCAAGATACACGTTGTAAGCTACAAGACACCTGACATGGTAGAGCCTGTGTCTATGTTTGACTATGATGAAATGCGTGAGTTCTTCCTAAGCCAAGACACCCTGATAGGCCACTTCATTGTTGGCTTTGATGTTCCTGCGATTGAAAAGATCTTAGGTATTACTATTAAAGCTAAGTTGATCGACACTTTAAGCGTCAGTTGGTATCTCTCGCCAGAGAGGGCCAGTCATGGTCTTGCATCTTATGGTGAGGATTTCGGGGTGCCTAAACCTGTAGTAGATGACTGGGACAACTTGTCGCAGGACGAGTATGCTCACCGTTGTCAGGAAGATGTAAAGATCAACTCTCGTCTTTGGTCGATACAAGACAAGAAGCTTGACCGTTTGTATGGGAACGACTTCGATAAGTTTAGGTTCTTAGACTATCTGACAACCAAAATGAGGACTGCTAGAGAGCAAGCTGACAATGGTTGGCGTCTTGATATAGCTAAAGCTAACGCCCTATTAGTTGATTGGGAAGCAGCTAAGGCAGTTAAGGTCAACCAGTTGATCCAAGTTATGCCAGAAAAGCAGCACTGGGTTATGAAGCACAAGCCAGCACTGGATAGAATGACTTTAAAGAACGGTCTGCCATCTGCTCGTGCAACTAAGTGGTTTGAGCTTTTGGCCGAAGCTAAGTACCCATTGACTACAGAGAGCCTACGGGTGCTACAGAAGACTGAGCCAGCTAACCCTAACTCACCAGATCAGGTGAAGGACTGGCTGTTCTCTATGGGTTGGGAGCCTTGTACGTTTAACTTCGTTAAGGAAGGTGATGGTGTCAACATGGTAGAAAGGAAGATACCACAAATCCGTAAGGATGGTGAACTGTGTGCTAGTGTTAAACGTCTTATAGACGTTAACGAAGGTGTAGCCCTACTAGATGGTCTTACTGTGTTGTCGCATCGTATTGGCATCATCAAGTCGTTTATCTCCTGCGAGAAAGACGGGTTCCTCAAGGCTACCATCAGTGGTCTGACCAATACGTTTAGGTTCAAGCACTCACGCCCTCTGGTTAACTTGCCCTCAGTGGACAAGCCTTACGGCGAGGACATTCGTAGCTGCTTGATTGCACGGGAAGGTATGACTTTGTGTGGTGCTGATATGGTAAGCCTAGAGGATACTACTAAGCGTCACTACATGAAGCCACTTGACCCTGACTACGTTAACGAAATGTCTAAGGATGGGTTTGACCCTCACCTTGACCTTGCTAAGTTTGCTGGTGCTGTAACACAAGAGGATATTGACAAGCACAACTCTGGTGAAGTTAGTCTCAAGGCGTTGCGTAAGAATTACAAGGTGGTTAACTACAGTGCTACATATGGCGTAGGAGCCCCTAAGCTGGCCCGTGAGACAGGTCTTACACAAACGGCAGCAGCTACCCTACTAGAAGCTTTTTGGGCTCGTAACTGGGCCGTACAGAAGGTGGCTAACCAAGCTAAGGTTAGGGAGTTGTTTGGCAAGTCTTGGATACAAAACCCTGTATCAAAGTTCTGGCATGTGTTGCGTAGTGACAAGGACAGGTTCAGCACACTAAACCAAAGTACAGGTGTCTACTGCTTTGACACTTGGGTTAGTTACGTCAGAGGTCATGGGGTCAATATACTAGGCCAGTTCCATGACGAGATAATCGCAGAAATACCACAAGCAAAGGGGGATGAACTGGCTAAAGACCTTAAAGACTGTATGAGATATGCCAATCAGGATGTAAACCTAAACATACCATTAGGTATCGACTATTCTTTTGGTAAAAATTATGCAGAAATTCACTAAAGGGGGTTGAAAGGTGAGCTTTCGATCCTATATACACTAAACCTCATATAAAGGAATGTAAAATGAGTAAAGCAAAAGCAAGAGTTATCGTGATGAAGGGCTTTGTAGAGTATGCAAGGGTCTTCAAGGAGAACATGGATAGCAACCCTGACTTTCACCCGACAGGTCAGTTTAATATGAACTTCTACCCAGAGACAGAAGCTGACCTGCAAATGTACTGGGATGCTGGCGTGGCAAAAGAGTTTCGGGGCCATCAACGTCTTAAAGACCCACGGTCAGGTGATGGCTATGGTATTGGTCAATACATTCGTCTCAAGCGTGACAATGTAAACCCTGTTGCAGAGACACTGGGGGGTGCTCCGCAGGTGGTTAACTGGTCTGGTGACGAGTTGACTAAGGGTTCTAACTGGTCTTTCTCTGACGGGGAGCTAGGCAACGGTACTAAGGTACAAGTTAAGGTCACTGTCTATGGTGAAGGTGATCGTACAGGACACCGCATTGATAAGGTCGGTGTGATTAACTTGGTGGAGTACCAGTCCACTGTGACAGAGGATGGCTTCTAAGTGAAGCTTATCACTCTTAGCCAAGAAGCATGGGGGCCTGACGATAAACGTGAGGCTTCCTATTCATCCTCTAATGTAGAGACAATCGAGGACTTCCTAGACCATTGTCAAAACGTGGCTAGGGTTGCAGGGTTCGGGGACTTAGCTATAGGGTCCAAGTTTATGGGCGGAGAGGAAACATGGTCCCAGTTTTAAAGACTATCGTGGATGGCGACATAGTGGCATACCGTGCCGCCGCACACAAAGTAGAGGTAGATGGTGTAAAACGTGAGTGTACTGAAATAGAAGCACTAGAGTATGCTAATGCTTTTATGAAGGAGATTATTGCAGAGTGTTCGTTCTATAATGAAACTGGCGACTACTCTGTTTATCTCACAGGTAAGGGTAACTTTCGTTTCGATATTGCTAAGACTGCGGTCTACAAAGGAAACAGAAGTGACAAACCTAAGCCTGACTACTTACAGTCAGTGCGTAAGTACCTGTCTGACGAGTGGGGTGCTGTAACCTCAGAGGGTGAAGAAGCTGATGATCTAATAGCTATTGATGCTGCTAAGACAGGGTACAAAGCCTGTGTAGCTACCATTGATAAAGACATGCTACAGATCAAGGGCCTTCACTATAACCTTAATAAGAAGACCTTTACCCTGATGGATCACTTTGATGGGTTGCATTGGTTCTATAAGCAAATACTTATGGGTGATGCAGCAGACAACATCAAAGGGCTTCACAGAGTTGGCCCTGTAAAAGCAGAGGACATGCTAGTTCACTGTAATAACGAGAAGGAGTTGTATCAAACCGTGGTACACAAGTACGATGGTGACGAAGAAAGGGTACTAGAGAATGCCCGACTACTATGGCTCAGACGGACGGAAGGGGAGATATGGGAACCGCCGCATCATCGAAAGCCAAAGGCCGCTTAGGTCAGCAGGAGATAAGAGATAAGATACTGAAAGCCTTTCCAGAACTAGAACCTGACGATGTTAGGTCAACGGCTATGGGCCAACAAGGAGAGGACATACAGTTGAGCCCAAGGGCAAGAGAGCTTATCCCTATCTCCGCTGAGGTAAAGCGTAGGAAGAACTTGAAAACTATCTATGACTTTGTTGACCAAGCCAAACAGGGTGGTGAGTATGAGCCAGTAGTTTTCTTTAGAGCAGACCGACAAGAGTGGCTAGTTATAACTAAACTAGATCACTATATAGACTTAATCAAAGGATGGAAGAAATGATCACAATAGACAGAATTTTATCAGGGCCAGTAACCACACAGAAAGGTGTTAAGAGCCTTGTAGTAGAGGCAGGTGGGGAACCTATTACTTGGGCATCTTTGGGGTATCGTATCGACCAGATAGTAGATCACTTTAAGTTGTCCGATAAGCCTTACACAGTGCAACTTGAAACCTAATGTCTGTGTACCATGATGACCATGAGTTACTTGGTGTTGTGGAAAACTTTGGGCTACTTCAACTAATGTTAGACGCAGGTTTGACTGAGGATGAAGTAGCCCTTCACTTGCACCACACAGGTTTAATAGACCTAGATGAATACTTAGAAGACGGAGACTACTAAGATGATTACGCAAGATGACATAGATGCTTTCTTAGATATGGCAAAGGATGACTTTAACGATTTTCACATATTCCCAGATGCAACACCACAAGAGATGGTTACACAGTTCGTAGACCACATGGGACAACCTATGGACAGGGAGTATAAGCTAGGCTCTGACTTAGAAGACTTTAGGTTTGCCCTAATGCGAGAAGAGTTCTACGAGGTTGTAGACGAGACAGAGCCACACAATAGGTTAAAGGAGTTGGCTGACCTACTATATGTAATCTATGGCTATGCTGTTACATTCGGATGGGACTTAGACGAAGCGTTTAGGCGAGTGCATGAGTCCAATATGTCTAAGCTAGGGGACGATGGTAAGCCAATTAAAGACAACAACGGTAAGGTCATGAAAGGCCCTAACTATAAAAGACCCAACTTGAAGGATTTAGTATGAACAATTATCTACCAACAGACTACCAGACTTTTATTGCCACTAGCCGTTACGCTCGTTGGCTTGAAGGTTTAGGTCGTCGTGAAACATGGGGGGAGACTGTTAGCCGTTATATGTCTAATATCTTGTCTCCCCACCTGTCTAGTGACCCCGATGTTATGAGTGAGATTGAGGCAGCTATTCTTAGCCTTTCTGTCATGCCTAGTATGAGGTCACTTATGACTGCTGGTGTTGCTGCAAATAGAGACAACACCTGTATGTATAACTGTAGCTACTTACCCGTAGATGACCCTAAGTCTTTCGACGAGGCTATGTTCATCCTCCTTTGTGGGACGGGGGTTGGTTTCAGTGTTGAGCGTCAGTTCATCACTAAACTCCCTGATGTTCCGCCTCTTTTCGATAGCGAAACGACTGTCGTCATCAAGGACAGCAAGGAAGGATGGGCTAAGGGTTTGAGACAAGTGTTGGCACTCCTATGGGCTGGTGAGGTTCCTAAGTGGGATGTGTCTAAAGTTAGACCTGCTGGTGCTAAGCTTAAGACGTTTGGGGGTCGTGCTAGTGGTCCTGCTCCTTTGGTTGATTTGTTTAACTTTGCTGTTACTACATTCAAAGCCGCACAGGGGCGTAGACTGTCCAGCCTTGAGTGTCATGACCTAATGTGTAAGATCGGTGAAGTTGTCGTTGTAGGGGGCGTTAGACGCTCTGCTATGATCTCTTTAAGCAATCTATCTGATGATCGTATGCGTCATGCTAAGTCAGGGGCTTGGTGGGAAAATGCAACCCATCGTGCCTTAGCTAATAATTCTGTAGCTTATACAGAGAAACCAGACAGTATGTCATTCATGCGTGAGTGGACTGCACTAATGGAGAGTGGTAGTGGAGAACGAGGAATATTCAACAGAGAAGCGTCAGTTAGACAAGCAGCAAAAAATGGCCGTAGAGAGTCTGGCTATGAGTTCGGAACAAATCCATGCTCAGAAATCATACTTAGGCCGAATCAGTTCTGTAATCTTACGGAAGTTGTCATCCGTGCTAACGACAGTATCGAAGACCTTACAAGAAAAGTCCGTGTTGCAACTATACTTGGGACTATACAGTCCACCTACACCCACTTTCCATATCTGCGAAAGGTGTGGGGAACGAATACCGCATCCGAAAGGTTGCTCGGTGTGTCACTCACGGGGATAATGGACAACAAGCTAATGACATTGGCTAATGAAGGCCTGTCAGAGACATTGGAGCATTTAAGGGATGTGGCTATTTCTACTAACGCTGAGTGGGCTGACCGTCTTGGTATCCCTCATAGCACTGCTATTACTTGTGTCAAGCCAAGTGGAACAGTTTCCCAACTGGTTGATTCAGCTTCTGGCATTCATGCTCGTCACAGTCCCTATTATATCCGTACTGTGCGTGGAGATAACAAAGACCCATTGACGCAGTTTATGATTGATCAGGGTATCCCTAATGAGCCTGACGTAATGAAGCCTGATGCCACTACAGTGTTTAGCTTCCCTATGCGTTCTCCTGTGGGTGCTGTTCATACTGCTGACATGACTGCTATAGAACAGCTAGAGATGTGGCTGATGTATCAACGTCACTGGTGTGAGCATAAGCCTAGCGTAACTATTAATGTCAAGGCTGACGAGTGGCTAGAGGTAGGAGCCTTTGTGTATAAACACTTTGATGAAATGTCTGGTGTTTCGTTCTTACCGTTTAATGAGCACACGTATCAACAAGCACCTTATCAGGAGTGTGACAAAGACCACTACCACGAGGTTGTAGAGACCTCTCCTGACAGCATTGACTGGACTAAGTTGGCTAACTATGAAGTAGAGGACAACACCAGCGGTATGCAGACTATGGCCTGTACTGGTGACGTCTGTGAGATGGTGGACATTACATAATGGTAGAAGTTAGAAAGAGGTTTGAGCAAAGTCTGTACGATAGGTTTGACAATCCTGCAAAGGTCAAGCTTATCGAAATACTAGAGAAGCAGGGGCATACAGTGTCTAATGTAAAGGAGAACTACTACGCAGATGTAGAAACTGTTAAGAAGGGTGTTACATACTACTCAGAGGGTGAAGTAAAGAGGGCATGGAAGGAGGAGTGGCCCGATGATTGGACAGAGATAAGGATACCTCACCGTAAGTCTAGGTTACTTAAGAAGTATAACAGTAACGTAAACTTCTATGTCTTTAACATTCACTTAACCCAGTGTTGGATGATCAGGGGGCAACAGATGACAGAAGAAGTTGTAAGGACTGCTAAAGGTCGTTATATTGCTAAGGGGGAATTGTTCTACCATATTCCCTATAAAGAAGCGGAGTTAATAAGATTGTAGAAAGGATAAGATATGGTATATGTTTATATAGTCGTTTTAAGCATGATGAAAGATGGGGAGCCTCACTTCTCTGTGAGAGCCCCTAATGCGACCTACAAGACAGAAGAAAGGTGTCAGGCTGTAAGGGAGCTTAATATGCTGTACTTACTTGAAACCCAACCCGACCCCAGTTATAAGTTTGTGAGTCAGTGCGTAGGGTTCCCGTCCCCTTTAAGTAAGAAGGGGAATTTGTAATGCCAGAGGTCTTGAAATTTGTTAAGCCAGACTATAAGTTATCTGATACAGATAAACAGTTCCTTGAACTAGAGGAACAGAAACGCCAGATAGAAGAGCAAGCTAGGCTTATAAGGAGTAAAGATGGCTAAGTGGAAAGAGGTTGCAGCGTTCAACCCTTGTGACGATATGGTTAATCACCCACCACATTACGGGACAGGTAACATCGAGTGTATTGAATACATCGAGGACTTCTTAACCGAAGAGGAATACATCGGATACCTGCGTGGGAATATTGCCAAGTACTTACACAGGTGGCGTTATAAGAATGGTATAGAGGACCTAAAGAAAGCCGAGTGGTATGGTTCTAGGTTGATTAAGGTGGTGGATAATGCCTGATGTTATGTCCATAGTCCTTGTTGTCCAGACCCTGTTAATACTTTGGCTAGTGGGGAAGGTGGACAGGCTAGAGAAGGAAGTAGAGTTTAAGATGAAGGTGCCTATGTATGCTCTGTTTAGGCACTTAGAAGAAGAGCACAACAAATGAAAAAAGCCCCCGAATCCTACATGGGAAACGGGGGCTTACTTATTTGTATAACTTTGGTACACAGTAGGCGACTGCCCTATCTTGGGGAGTTATACCGTGAGTGCTATACCTTTTGACAAGTGCAGCAGCATGACGGTTACAATCATCTAATAAAGTAAAGGTTAAGGTGGCATCTACTAACTCTCTACTCTCTCCTGTACCTATATATAGTAGCAGTAAAAATACATACATGGCTACTTCTTGCCAAAGAACTTACTCACAGACCTCATGCCTATACTGGCACTAACGATACCCCCCAAGGCAATCTGATACCACTGGGGCATAACCTCAAGTGCAGCAAAGCCACGGGCTACAATATCGTTGCCCCAATCTCCACAGAAGGCAAGTATTAGTGGGATACTGAACAGTAGGGTAATCCACTCATCTTTCCATGAGTTCTGAGTACCCTTCATAGCTTCTATGTCCCAGTCAATCTCACCAGTAAGCTGCTTCTTTTTAATCTCAGCTTCGGTTAACTTGATCTGTGTCTTGCCATCTATAACGCTTGTGGCTAGTCCTGTCAGGCTGCTAATAATAGAACCTATCATTTTTCATGTCCTAACCATACAGCAAAAGCACCAGTCATAGCACCAGTCACAGTGGCTGTTAGAGCAGTGGCTTGTGAAGTCATGGTCTCAGGGTCTAAGCCCATAAACCAGTATAAAACCTCTATATACATAAATGTCATAACCAGCATCATAAGACGTGGCAGTATCTTCCAATGTAAAACTCTTTCCATAGTAACGCTCATACGAGTCTCCTTTACATAACAGACGCTATTAGCCAGATGCCCCCACCAAGTATGAGCAGGATGCCAAAAGATAGTCCACCTATAGCTAGGTTGTTCTGTATCTGGCGTTTAGCTTCCATAGCAGCGTAAACTGTTTCTTCTCTCTCTTTGCGTATTTGTCTACGCATCTGTAGCATGTCGTCATAAGTAGACGGGCCGAACCTCATATTGAGCATAAACTTTATTTCCTTCTCACGCTCCATGAGGGTCTTCTTACGGATGACAATATCCATAGCTTCTTGCTCTATGTTGTCATTACCGTGGGTCTTCTTGTCTAACCAAGTAGGGTTCTTACGTTGGGACTCAGCCTTGTTAATATCTGCAACAGCATTATACCAAGTGCCGAGCTGTGTCGATATGTCTTGCATTTCACGACCAGCACCAACTAACATTTTAATACCTTTAAATGCGGTGTTAGCCGCAGCAAAAGCGGTGACTGGATCAATCATACCCTTCTTAGTCCTTCTCCATTACCTCTAGCATCCTTTCAAGGGACTCTTTAATTCCCTTTATGTTTTCCTCAATCTTGCCTAGTTGCACGGCTTGCATATTAGACGATGCTTCGACAGCTTTCACATCACCACTTATTCTAACTATAGAGGCGTAGTTAGCATCTACGTCTGCCCTCATTTGAGAGATACTCCAAACTATCATTGCAGCTTGAAGTACCAAGGCAAACAGTAGTGTTGCCGATATATTTTTACCCATTACGAAGCAGTCTTCTTCCCCCCTAGTCAAGGGGGTAGGCTTTCCAGTCTAGCTGGAAGTGTGGCCCATCAGGGAACTTCTTCCAATCACCACCCCATACGATCTTAATGTCTAGTTCCTTTGCAGCAGCCTTCATAGCATCACCAATAGGGTAGAAGTCATCCCACTCCCATGATACAGGATAGGGGACAACATCAACTGCATGACCCGTCAGGTGACGAGACTTGAGTGTAGTTGACTTGCCTGTCCTCTTAAGCATACGCTGACGTTCAATATTACGAACACCCTCAGTTACACTAAAGTCCTTTTCACTAATCTCTAATGCTCTTGTAACAACAGCAACCATATCGGGATGTACCCCAGACAAGTTCTGCTTACTTCGTAGTCCTAGTTTGTATCCCATTGGTTACTCCTTAAGATGGTTTAGTGGGCCATGTGACGTTGTTAGGGAACCCTGATTGTTGTGGCACATTTAACAGGTCTGTTCTGTATTGTGACCACTCTGTTTGCTTATCAGATGTAAGTTCTGCCCAACGTAAGGGGTTAGAAACCAAGGGGTCAACCTCTGTAAGCAACTTGTAGTCACGATCAGAACGAACCTGCTCTGCTGTTTCTGCATCTAACTCTTCCTGAGTGGGTGCAACGTAAGCTGTAAAATCTGCACCTATCAAAGACATTAACTCGCTGTTGTTTACAGTGTTGTCAGTGTCGGAGGGGTCTAAGGTGTAGGGTATCCACCCGTAATCGGGGTGACTGATTTCTACATCAAAGCGAGTGTTATCAGAGTTAAGCGATTGAGCATTACGCACTTGTGTAATTGTAATAGTCATTATGAAATCCTCACAAATAAACTTCCAGATACATTTGAGTTACCTCCAGAAACCGTCTGTCCACTATTAAAATAGCCCGTATTTCCCATAAGACGCCAAGTTCCTGTCAAACTAGATGAACTAGCCCCGTTTGTACCACCATGTCCAGTGTAAGTGTTTGCTGTGCGGAGGGAACTTCCCGAAACAGTGAACGTCCCCCCATTATTATTACCAAGCCCAGTATAGTACGCCAAGCAATAAGTACTAACGGCACCAAAGGTTGTACTACCCCCCGCTGCGGCAGACCATGATATATCCGTACCGTCCGAAGTTAAGACTTGACTCGCCGTTCCGGGAGATAGTGCTGCTGTGGTTCCACTCGGATTACTATATATAATCTGACCTCTAGTCAGTGTCGGGGGACCAGCAGACCACGAGAGGTCAGTACCATCACTTGTAAGGACAGTACCAGCACCACCCTTGACAAGTTCTGAGGTTACACCAGAGTTATTGCCGTATATAATAGAGCCTCTAGTTAAACTGTCTAAAAGGTTAATGTCTGCCCCAGATGCAGTAATAGCCGTTGCCCCAAGAGTTAGCCCTTGTGTAGTGATAGACAACACATTATTATTAGACTGATCTAATACGCAAATACTGACCCAAGCATTGTTAGCCTCATTACGAAGCTTTAAGGTATTGGTATCTGTCTCATACCACCATTGATTAGCATAAGTAGTGGTAGGTTCTGCATCACCAGAAGAATTAGAAGCTAAAGCTACGAAAGCACTGTTAAGGTCTGCCCTAGTAGCAGGGAATAATTGATTAGCAATGTTAAAGTCGTGTTGGCTCATGTTCTGTGTCCTACTCTGGCTTTACAGGCCATGTGATTGCAGTGTTCATTATAATAACCCTTATTCCACTGTTACGTTAGGGATGGGCTGAATTTCTGTCAGTTCCTCTGGAGTAGCAGCAGCCTCAATAGAAGCTAGTGCAGGGGCATCACGCAAGGCTTGCTTGTCAGCAATAATTTGTGTGGTGTCAGACCCTGTCTCCAAGGCCTTCATAAAGGCTGTGTCTAGTAATTCTAGCGGCTTTACACGAGCCTCACGAATTTTGTCACGCCATATGTCTCGTGCTACTACCATGTCTACAGAGATAACCTCTGCATTAGTATCAGCTTCCCAAGCATTACGAAATGTACGTTCTGCTGGCACTTCATAATCTGCGGCGTCATAAGAAGTTGCGCCGATCTTTATAAGTATTTGTGTCATGCTGCTAACCTCCAAGCATTACGGAACTGTCTGTCAGACGGTACATCTTCTGTACGCACAATCTTAAACATTGGCCTGTTATACTCCACCGACCAGATGTGACGGGGGACGTCTTTCATAATTAGGTACTCAACAGCTTCCTCTTCAGTGAGCGGTCCAATTCGGGGTGCAGTCCACTGTTCTGCACGTTTTTCTGGATCATGCTTAAAGGTGTCGTGCCGACCCTCTGCAATGGCCTGTTGCTCATCGTCCTGCAAAGTCCAGTAAACTGAGATAGGTGGTAGTAGTCCAGCCTTGGCCTCTTCAAGCCATTTGTCACTAGGGACAAGCACCATTGCGGGTTGCTCTGGCTGCTCTGGATCTTCAAATATTACCCTATACCTGCTCATTGTGTTATAACTACCTGCCCTCTGGTTGCGGCTTGGTCGCTTCTTTGGCCCATAGAATTTGTCCCGCCCGTGTTCCCAAAAGAAGCTCGCATTTGAGAAGTGCTGGCGCTTTGAGTCGAAGCAGACCCTTGAGGGTGGTTTGTCATAGGGGAAGTCCCAAAAGTGGTGGTGTAGTTAGCATTAGATTGGGTAGGGGAAAAGTTAACCCCGAAATCACCTAGGCCGTAGTCACTAATGCTAGACACACCTCCACTGTCCCTAATAGACGTTCCAGTATACCCATTAAAGTTTACAAAAGCATTTGTAGTACCAGCCCCTGCCCCTGCTGACATATACTCTTTAACAGTCTCCACTTTAGTCATTCGCATTGTTCCAGCATCGTTGATTAACATGCCGTCTCCGTCAGCCAGAGCATCTGTACCTCTAGCAGTCGCACCATTAATTAGGTTAAGTTCTGCTGTGCTGATAGTTGCGCCATTTAATTTATTTAACTCTGCTGTGGTTACAGTTGCACCACTTAACTTATTTAACTCTGCCGTGCTGACAGTTGCACCATCTAACTTATTTAATTCTGTAGCTGTTGAAGTCATACTAACATCAAGGGTTAGTACAGTCACCCACCCATCGTTAGCCTCGTTCCTAATCTTAAGGGTATTAGTGTCTGTCTCATACCACCATTGATTAGCATAAGTAGTGGTAGGCTCCGTGTCACCAGAAGAATTAGAAACAACAGCCAAGATAGCGTCATTTATGTCTGCTCTAGTGTTAGGAAAAGTTTGATTAGCAATATTAAAGTCATGCTGCGACATTACGTTAGTTCCTTTCCGTAGCCCTTAGCTACATAGTCTAGGGTTACAGCGTTTGTACTGGCTGACGAGCCGGTAAAGATGTTCATAGTAAAGCCAGTTCGGGTTTTATTTGTAATTGTGTATCTGTCACCATCTGTCATATCAGCTAAGGATATGCCTATAGCTGGCACATTAGCAAAAGCGTTTGTAAAGGTTACGTTAGTGGTTCCTGTAAAGGTTATGTCAGAACCCGATTCTACCCGATCAGGCATGTCTACTTCCACAGACAGTTCACTTATCTGAGGAGAAGAGGTTTCGGTTGTTGCACCTAACAATGCCCTAAACTCAAAAGCTCTTGCAGTTATATCACTTACGGAAAATGACTGCCAATCTGACCAAGTAGGAGTTCCTGCGGGGTCATCGTCAGTGTGCCTCAACTCTAAGGTAACAGATGTATCATCTGCATCAGACCCTACAGTATCAAATTCCCCTGTCGCAGAGTCAAAAAGTGTAGACTGTAGATCGAAGGTATCAGCATTGTTAAACCTAGTGGACTCAAAGCTATAACCTAACCTGCAAGTAGCTTTAAAACCAATGTCAAGATTGTTAGCAAAGTAGTATATGCCAGAACTTTCAAAGGTAGTTACAGTGTCGAAGTTATTGGGCCTATCGTCAAAGTCTCCCGTTGCAGAATCAAAAAGCTCACTTATAAGTAACAACTTATTGTCAGCCTTTACTACGTTTGACTTAACTCCGCTAAAAGAGGGATGTTCTGTGAGCGTGGCTACAACATTTAATTCTTCCATGCCAACACTGGTGATAACAAACTTGGCAGCATTAATGGAGGTATTAGACCCACTAGCGGTATCGTCTACAGCTTTTATGAAGTAAGTGCCCGGACCTGCATCTGACAGAGATAAGGTACTACTGCCTGAAGGTACTTCAGCTAATAGAAAAGAAGAGTTGTATAAAGCACCAGAAATAGCCTTAGAATATCTAATGATGTAGTGAGCTAAGTCTAAGTCAGGTACTGGTGTCCAGCTTAGGAATAAGTTGCCTCCGACAAGGTTGCCAGAGAAGTTAGTTACATCAGCAGGAGGTGCGCCTAAAGGCTCTACAAACTGATTAGCCAGAGTATTATATGGACCGTGAACACCTAAAGAGTTAGTAGCTCTTGCCCTTACATCATAAAATCCGTCTTCTATGCCTACGACCTCTACACGATCTGTACCTACAAAAGCTCCGATTGTACCTAAAGACGTATAGTTTGTATCCCCTACTTTTCTGTACTGTACCTCTGCTGTGTCCATAATGTTAGCAGTGTTTGTAACATCTATGGTCATAACCCCCAGTACTTTACCCTTGACTCTCCTTAGCTCTGACCCCAAAGTTAACCCAAGGGTAGGGACAGTAAAGGGAGACAACAGGGTAGTATTATCTCTTTCGTAGACTATACCATCGTTGACTTCATCAAAGACACTTTCGGAAATTTCTCTTAGTGTCATTTCTACTTGAAGATCATATTGGTTTTGTAGTCCAAATGTCCAACCTACAACCTCAAACTCTTTGTTGGTCCAACCAAGTCTAGTGTTAGTAATTCTTACATTGTCACCTGTTTGTACTTGAAAAGCCCTGAGACCAAAAGAGGCTGTAAGGGTTAACTGTTGTCTGTTACGTTCTAGTACAATCCTAGCTGTTCTTCTGGCTTCTATAGAGTTATCAGTCCAAGGAAGATCATAGTCTATAGAAGATTCTTGCCCATTATCAGCAGTAACAAAAGCAGCATTAGTTACAGGTGGAAAATCTGTTACTTGCCAATTACTTTCTGAGCCTCTAAATGTGCCTTTGACACTGTTAAAGTTATCACGACGAGAGTGTCTAGTTGACAAGGTAAGGCCTGATCTAAGATCATCTTCGTTGAGGTCTAGGACAGGGGCAGTCCACTTAGCAGCCTTTACGTTCCAGTAACCTTGGTTATACCATATAGTGCCCCCCATAGAGGTCATGAGGTCAGCTATGAGTTCTTGTGGTTCTATCCCTGTAGTAAAAGCACCATTGGCTGTATATCGTGTTGTACCAGCGTCTGTGTTAGTCTCGTCACATATGTTAGCAGCAGTAATAAAGGCTGTATCGTTTATGTTAGCGGTAGCTTCACCTAACCCGTACCCTGTAGCTGTCAGATAGTCCCTTGCACAAAGGGCAGGATTATCGGACCAAGCAGTAGTTGAGGTTCTAGGATCGTATAACTTCTTGCCCTTAATGACAGCGGTAATCTCAGGGACGTTATTAGGGAAGGCGTCTACATCATAAGTAAACTTACAATACAAGTAAGCAATGCCACGAAGTCTGTGGTTCCCTGTCCAACCAGACACAGCACTAACTAAGTTACTATCTGCGACTTGGTTTGGCGACCCTAAGTGTTGATAAATTTTAATCTTACCTTGATAGCGACTAGGAGAAGTTACAGTACCACTACTGTTTATAGTCGCTACTTCATCGTTAATGTATATTTCTTCAAAAGATTCTATCTCGTGTCCAGCAAAGGCAACAACCCTGTGAAGGTCTACGTTATCTGTACCTGTAGTACCTTCAAATATCCTAGCACCCGCAACTTTCATCTTACCATAGATGATCTGATGGGATATTGTAGAACCCCTTTGTGTTACTTCATAGCCCCTCTTACGACCAGCACCACCGGCACCGGCCATGCTAGGTCTTAACGCTCTAGAGGTCTCGTAGGATAGTGCCGAGTATGCGTAAGCTGTACCCGCCCACGGTCCTACGGTAGCAGTTAAAGCAAAGGTTATAGCCGCATGTACTATTACCCTAACAATAGCTTTGGCAAGGCTTTTAAAGCTAAGACCCATTAGTTAACTCCTTACTGCGTTCTAGCTTTATCAGGGGTTCTTCCCCAAATTATCTCTTTGTCTTGTAAGTCCTCTATAAAATCCATACCAAGGTCTCCGGGATACACAGACTTCTGATAAGCAGAAGTGTATCTAGAAACTCTTGGTCTCTCTAAATCTATTAGTTTGTTTTCTACAGTTAGCTCTAAAGTAGCTGTATCAGGGTTTTCCTGTATATTCATCTGATCCATATAACCAGAAAAAGTCTGAGTTAAGGCTGTAGTGTCCGAGGTAATACCAAAGTAAATGTTACAAACACGACCCTGATATGGTTCCTGTAGAGCAAGAGAAACTACCTCAGAAGTCATACCGCTAAGAGTTATAGTAGCTCCTCTTACGGCAAGGTCAGAACCCTCTTCTACAGAGGATATATCTAGTAGATTGCCTGATCCTGTCCAAGTATGCCCTCCGTAGGAAAGGTCTCCAACCCCTGTCCACAACCTAAGTTCATTAGGACTATCAAACAACAGTTCTACAGCAAAGAAGGTGGAGATTACATCATCGTCTAGGGCATTAAGCACTACCGAGGGAATAGTCCTAGTCATTATACAATTACCTCTACAGCCTCAAAAGAGATACCATAGGTACTAGAGTTCCCTATCTCCCACTCTTGCACATTACTTGTTAACCTAAAGACCCCCTTAGCGTTGTCTACAGTTACAGCAGCACCAGAGTAAGTATCCTTGAGGTTAGGCCATATATCTACCGATCCCGTAGCTGATACGTCTGCCAAAACTTTATGTAACTTAGATGTACTAGCTGTTCCTAGTTGTATGTAGTCACCAGCTTTAAGTGTTGTTCCGTCAGAGATAGTAATGGTCACAGATGAAGCACCAGCAGTACCCGTAGCTGTAAGAGAACTGTTAGTAGCTGTACCTCTAGGCTCTGTGCAGTTAGGATCACCTAAAAGAAAGGTATGCACTGGACCTTGTAACGACAACAAGAAAGCTACCCAAGGTTCACCTAAGTCTCTGCGTACAGGTGGTATAGTCACAGAGGCTTCCCATGCTTGTCCTACATGTTGCAC
>Ga0181377_1000074_pt1 | contig 40350 bp, 30 predicted proteins | sample LowvirmetaG_9_FD_130160 | JGI IMG/M metagenome (GOLD analysis project Ga0181377, IMG submission 130160) | Marine viral communities from the Subarctic Pacific Ocean - Lowphox_13 viral metaG | ecosystem: Environmental > Aquatic > Marine > Oceanic | place: Subarctic Pacific Ocean | collected...
GAGACGGATACACTACAATCAGTGACCGATAGAGGTGCAACAACAACTAACGACATCACCATATCAAACGCAAGTACACCTAAACTTGTTTTAAAAGACACTACTAATGACCTAACAGGTCAAGTGAGGGTCGCAAATAGTTACATGTATCTTAACATTGATAGTCCTGATTCCGTAGCTTCGACGAGATTGGTCTTCCAAACAGATGGTGTCACAGCAATGTACTTGGATCAAAACCAAAAAGCAACCTTTGAAGATGATGTAAATGTCAATGGTAAAATTGATATGGGAACAAACATCATTACCGATACTAAGGTTGGTCAATGGAACACAGCATATGGATGGGGAGACCATTCACAAGCAGGATACCTAACAACATATAATGATGAATATACCACAGGTGCGACATTTAATGGTGCTAATGGTATAATCACATTTACGAGAAATGATGGAGATCAGTACACTGTTGATATTAGTAGTACTTTGACTGATGTTACTGTGACGGGAGGTACATATAATGATGGTACACAAACACTAACATTGACAAAGAGTGATGGTGACACTGTTGATGTAACAGGATTTGCAATTGAATCGGTTAAATTTACAACAGGTGCGACATTCAATACGGGTAATGGTATTATTACCTTCAAAAACAATGATAATACGACATATACTGTTGATATTGACAATAGGTATCTACAGTTAGGTGGAGGAACCCTTACAGGTAACTTAACACTTAATAGTGTTAATCCTGAAATCCTATTCAATGGAACATCAGACGCTGGTGTTGATATGGCAATCAAAGCAACACCTGAAGGTTTAGATTTTTACGAACCTGAAGATGGTAATAAAATACATTTCCAAATATTGGATGATGTTGGAGTAAATTCAACATATGGGTATAAAGTTGGAAATACAGTAGTAATAAATAGTAGTAGAGTTTTATCTAACGTGACAGGTAACATATCAATGTTCACTAATGATAGTAACTACCTTACTTCATTTACAGAAACAGATCCAATATTTACAGCATCACCTTCAGCTGGAATTACAGATACAAATATTGAGAATTGGAATGAGGCATATGGATGGGGAGATCATTCACAAGCGGGGTACGTAACCTCAAGTGGAAATACTGTCATAGGTACAGATCAAGACATAGATACATCAGGTTCTTATGTTGTTAACCAATTAACAATGACTGATGGTGTAATAACAAGTCACTCTACAAGACAATTGTCACAATTAAAAATACCAGATACACGAGCAGCAGAAAAATCACCTAATGACTATGATGGACAACATCTTTCATTAGATTTTACAGATGAATTTGGTTCTTTAGGTTCATGGTATAGTGGAATAACATTAAAAGGTTGGACAGGTACATATGCGGCTTGGCAATTAATATCGGAAGCGGATAGTGGTGTTGGAGACACAAACCTATACTTTAGACAGGGTAACAATACTACATGGCAATCTATGAGAACTGTATGGACAAGTGCTAACTTCGCCGACAACTCATCAAATTGGAATACCGCGTATGGGTGGGGAGATCATTCACAAGTTGGATACATCACAGGATATAGTGAAACAGATACTTTAGACTCGGTTGTAGAAAGAGGATCAGTAACGGATAATACTATAACTGTAAACGGTCTAAGAACTAACACAGATTCAACTTATGATATAGGTCAAAACGCCAAAAGATTTTTAAATGGTTATTTTGATAATCTACACGTTAAAGATAAATTACAAAATAATACAGCCTCTTACATAAACTACATATCTAATCAAGGACATAGATTCTATGTAGATGGTAACAATGATGATACTTCTCACAAGTTCCAAATACTATCTAATACAAATTCATATGATGTGAGTAATGTAATAGTGGATATTGATCAATCAGGTAATGCGACATTCGATGGTAATATTTCAGGTAATAACTTGTCAGGTACCAATACGGGTGATCAAGACTTAAGTGGGTATTTGACTTCATTCACGGAGACTGACCCGATATTCACAGCCCATGCCGCTTACGATATTACATCAACTCAAATAGGTAATTGGGATACCGCATATGGATGGGGTGATCACTCACAAGAGGGATATTTAACCTCTTATAATGATGAATATACAACAGGTGCAACTTTTAATGGCACTAATGGTATAATTACATTCACAAGAAATGATGGAGACACATACACAGTAGACATCAGTTCAACACTTACCGATATAAATGTCACTGGTGGTACATATAATGATTCGACCCAAACATTAACACTTAATAAATCAAATGGTAATAGTGTGGACGTAACGGGATTTGCTGTCGATACGGTTTTACATACAACAGGTGCGACATTTAACAGTAGTAATGGTGTAATAACATTTACTAAAAATGGTGGAGATACATATACTGTTGATATTGACGGTAGATTCTTGACAAGTTACACCGAAACGCAAACATTAGATGACGTAACTACCTTAGGTGCAACAACAAGTAATGACCTAACAGTTGGTGGATTAACAGTATCTGATACATTCCCTTATTTGGATTTCGTAGATACTAATAGTTTTGCAGACACCTCCGATAGGTTTAGAGTTAGAGCGGGTGGAAATAATGGTATGATTCAATGGTTTGATTCTTCAGCCGCCACAACAGATACTTTAATGACTTTCCTACCCGATGGTAAAATAACTATGGGTAATGGTATACAATTTACTGCTACTGGTGGTATTGATATGGGAAGTAATACCATAACTGATATTAAGGTTGGTCAATGGAACACAGCATATGGATGGGGTGATCATTCACAAGCAGGTTACTTAACTTCACAGGACGATGATTTACCAATCGGAGGTGGAACTTTAACGGGTGGATTAACCATTGCGGGGTCTGTAGATTCAGGGGCTAGTGACATGGGTTATTACCAAAGTGTGGGTACTAACTTAATATTAAAAGGAGATAGTGTAGGTAGAAGTGGAATATTCTTTGAGTCAGAAAAAGACGGCACAAATATTAATGATCCTTCAGATTATGGTTTCATACAATTTCATTCATATGGTTATGGTAACACATCAGGTGAAGCAAACAACTTAGTAATAGGAGTTTCTAATGACTCGACAGATAAGTTAATACTTCAAGCACCGTACAATGGTGGTGTAATGATAGGGTATAAAGGTGCAACAAGTGGGACAGGTTTAACACTAAGTGAGGTTATACATAGTAATTCATCTTCTTATAATAATGGAAATTGGGATACCGCATATGGGTGGGATGATCATTCACAAGCGGGATACTTAACAAGTGAATCTTACACCTCACATGAAGACACATCTACATTAAATGGACAATATGGTGGTTCCAATAATGGTGTTGTCATTGAAGACATTACCGTAGACTCTAATGGTCACGTAACTGCGGTAGGAACGAGAGATCTCGATGGTAGATTCTTAGGTATATCAGCAACTGCCGCGGATTCGGACAAGTTAGACACATATCAGTTGGCTGGTTCAACATCCGTCAGTACTGTAATCTTTAACAATAAAGGTCAAGTACACGATACAAACCTAGATTTTAATACAGTAATGACCCCCGGTCCTAATTACATGAGAAAAGGAACCAACGGACCTACCGGAGTTGAAGATGATCAATGGTATGGTTTAATGTCGGGTTTAGGTTCTGATTACGGAACATCTACGGGGAGTTCAGCACACTACGGAAATCAATTATATTGGGGAAGACAGTCACAAGGTGATAATACCTATCTATGGGCTCGAGACATGGAATCGGGTTCATGGGGATCGTGGAGAAAAATGTCGGCGGGTTATGCTGATTCAGCGGGAACTTTAGATGGATTAGATTCTTCAGAGTTTTTAAGAAGTAACGCGAATGATTCTTTCACAGGTACCATAACAATGGGTACTCAGAAGGCATTAGTTGCCAACAACTACGGTCGAGGTGTATATGGATTGTACTCCGCAACGAGATACCAACACGTATGGTCGATGGGTACCGCTTATAACCTCTCCGATGACGGTACAACTTCAGGTAATTTATATGGTATTGCGTATACTCACACAAATATGGGTGGACAATCTAAGTCTGGATTATCCCACCAAGCGTTGTTTATGACTAACGGTGTTACCAAAACCGCAATAGGTAGTGGTATATGGACAGATGGTACAATCACCACTACATCTCACGGAACCTCTGCGAAATGGAATGAGGCATATGGATGGGGTGATCATTCGGGTGGTGGTTATTTAACATCGTCATCAACCCTTAATGCAAGTAATATGACCACAGGTACATTACCTGATGTGTTTAGTAGCAGTACGAGGTACAATATCGGTTTAATTGATGGTAACGGAAGTCAAACAAGAGATAAAATTAGAGTTTGGTCGGGTAGTCAATATACCATCGGTATGAAGAGTGGATACCAATTTGGTCATCTCGGTAATGAATACGCAATGTCATTCCAAATGAATACAGATGCGGATAGAGGTTTTTGGTGGGGAACAGAAAATGATACAGATGCCCAAGGTGCAATGGCACTTACAACTGATGGTAGAGCGAATATTAAAAAATCTTTATCTATTGGTCAAGGAAACACAACTACACCGTCATCGACACCATTATACGTTGAAGGTACAACTGCAGGAGCAACAGTATTTGAGGTACATGGAACACAAGGACCACTATTTTCGATATCGGATGATATGACGGGTGATATATTTGAGGTTTCAGATATATCGGGAGTCCCAATCTTAACGGTTAATGCGTCAGGTACAGTTACGATAGATGATACTCTACATGTTAAAGGTGATGTAATTGCATACCATTCATCGGATGAGAGACTAAAAGACAATATTAAACCAATACTTAATCCACTTGATAAAATTAAACTGATCGGTGGTTATGAGTTCGATTGGAATGAACAATCTAAGAACGAAGGTCACGATGTCGGTGTCATTGCACAAGAAATTGAGGAGGTACTTCCTGAATTGGTTAGTACGAGAAATGATGGTTACAAAGGTGTTAAGTATGAAAAAATTACAGCATTGTTAATTGAAGCAAATAAAGAACTCCTAAATAGAGTAGAAGAATTAGAAAAAAAATTAACTGAAAAATAATGTCAAGTAGAAGAGGACCGAAAACAATTAAAGTTGATGAATCAATGATAGATTCAATTACACTTAAAAACACAGACCAAACCTTTGGTGGTGATGTTGATGGTCAGTTTGTATTCGAGGGATTTAAAACGGTTTCGGGATGTGATAATTCTGCGGTTTATATCCGATTAAAAGATCCTATTGATTGGAATATGATATCGTGTAGATTTACTATTAATGGGTATGCGTCTTGTTGGTCATTTAACAGTAGTAGTGGTTATGGACCAGGTCCTTATGATGGTAATTTACATAGTTATGATCCGAGTAAAAATGATTTTTTTTCAGAAAGTAGATCAATTAATTCGTGGGGACATACACAGTTTCAATCACACAGTAGAGTATTTGCGTGTGACAATCAGAGTAATAATTTCTACCACAGTGGATATCATTTAGGAGACCCTAAAATTTTTATAATGAAGAGAAGGAGAAACCTAAATGGTGAACTTGCTGGTATCTATCACTCAACAGCATGTCAAGGTAGTGGAACGGGTCACAGTGTAAAAATAAGTGATATTAATATTTGGTACGAAGAGTAGTATGAAAACAGAAACATATATAAAAAATGGTATTACTTATAATGTAATAACAAATGAAGAAACGGATTACTGTACACAAGAAGAGAAAAATCAAAGAATTTCCATATGTGAAACATGTGAGTTTTTTGATGGAGGTATTTGCACTCAGTGTGAGTGTATAAGTGAGACCCTAACATTATTAAAGGACACAACATGTCCTAAAAAAAAGTGGTAGAATATGAGTATGACATTTGGTAATGATGGATTTGGTCTGTGGAGAAACGGAGATTTTAAAAAGGGTAATGTAGATAATTTTAATATGGGATCGTACAGAGCTAATGGAGGGCCAGTCATAAATGGTGTCGATCAACCATACGTTCATATGGTTGGTGGTGGTGGTAGTGGATTTATCAGTTCAGATTTTCTCGAGGTTGATACTTCTGAAAACTACAAATTAATTGTTTATGCAAAAACCTTCCAACCCGGCAGTTCAGGTAATAATGCTGGTGGTCATATCGGTTTTGCATGTTATGACAAAAATAAAACATTTATTGATTTAAGAAATTGTGGGGATGTTGGAAACACATACTTATCAAGAGCGGCGACACCTGGTGACAGTTCAATATATATAACAACAGCCGATGGTTGGTATCAAGGTTCTGACGTAACAAATAATAGACATTACTTTAGACAGATACTCTTCTTTCCTGCAACACATCCTGATTATGGAATACCACATGAATACACAAGGCTTAATGGTATGAGATATAAATCATTAACTCAAACAAGTTCTGGTGATTGGGAAATGGTATTGGAAAATGGTACACTTCCCGATTATGGATATTCATTACCCGTAGGAACACCTGTAAGTAGAGGTGTTGCGGGCGGGACTTATAATTATGCATTAGGGGCACCAATATATCCTACAACATGGACAAGATATTCCACAGGTTTATTTACGGGTGAAAATAGAAACAGTGGAACACCTTTTAGGTATAAAACAAAGTATGTGAGATTTTTATGTCTTAGAAATTATAGTAGAAGATCAGAATCACCACAAGACCACGAATGGGGTCTTAGTAGGATTTTCTTTGGTAAATCAACTAATGGTAGAGAATATAACAATATTTAGATATGGAAATAGTAAACGAGACTGAAGAAATAATTAACGGAAATAAACTTATTATTACTGAATTTAGTAATGGTGAGGTAATTATAACCGAAGAAAAAATATAGAAATGGGAATAATACCAGCAACAGGAAGTGAGGTTAGTATGGGGAGAATATCAAGAGCTCTCGGAACTACTAGTGCGTATCCTCCACCTGCTGGTTCAAACATTAAACTTAATGGTACTTTGGGTATCAACAGAAGTAATGCAATTACAAACATATCAAACATTGTCTCAGGATCCTCAACGGAGGAGTCAGGTGATTTTGGGGGATTAGACACACCGAACACTTATTAACCTTTAAAAACTAAGTTATTTTATTTATATTAAGTTATATACATAAAAAAATGAAACTTAGATTCAAAAACAAACTTTCGAAATATGAAACTCTCTATATTAAATGGGAGGGTGTACAGTACGATCGTAAAATCCTAAGGAGATTCGTTAGACGATTTAAGTGGGTTAAATTCCTATCAGTATTCAGTACCACATATAAAAAAGAGTTGGAATTTATGGTCAATATCATAGATCACTACGGTAGGGTTAAAATATTTAACCTACTAAGTAATGATGAAACAACTTCAAGATTATCCCACATTGAAAGATTGTCAAGGAATGGATCAATAGAAATACTAACCTCAGGATCGTACAACACAAACACATATAAACAAATAAGTAACCTACCAAAGAGTGATTTTGATTTGGTTACCAAGAGAGTACAAGAACTCATAAAAATAGGACAATCTGTCTATGTTCAAAATGATGGATTGGGAGAAAACTTACCAGGAGATTGAAATCAAAGAATAACTCATCAATATGGATAAATCAACCTAAAAGAATATCCATTGTTGTCCCTACAAGGGACATGGTCCATAGTGGTTTTGCATTTTCATTAACACAACTAATAAAAACTTCTGAAAATGCGGGAATTGAAACTTTTCTATTCTTTAATTCGGGTTCCGTCTTACTAAATCAAAGGGAAAAATTAGTAAAATCATCAATGGAGGTTGAGTCCGAATATATATTATGGTTAGATAGTGACATGACATTCCCATCAACCACATTATTAAGACTACTTTCACATGATAAAGAAATAGTCGGGTGTAATTATAAAAAAAGATCTAACCCACAGACACCTGTTGCGTATAAAGAAATTGGTAATTGGGATAGTTGGGTTTCTTTAGACGAAGAAAAGGATCTTGTTGAAGTTGAGGGTGTTGGTATGGGTTGTATATTAATAAAGACAGACTTATTCAAAGAAATTAACAAACCTTACTTTGAATTCACATATAATCGGGAAACAGATGATTGGTTAGGTGAAGATTTTAACTTATTCACTAAGTTTAGAAATATTGGTAAAAATATATACATAGATACCAATTTGAGTAGAGAAATAGGACATTTAGGAATATACAAGTTTGGTTTAGGTTAGACTTGTCTTTTTAGTATATTTTCTTTATATTAATACCTATGGAGAACATAGGTTTCGGAATTATGTGCTTCGGTGATGATAAATACTTCAAAGGAGCAAAGGATATTATAGACAATCTCACTAAGATGGGGTTTCCTTGTTATGTACTTACCGATAATGAAAATCACTTTTTAGAGAAGTATTGGGGAAGGATAACCATAGTCCCTTATAAGAGAACATACAAATCATATTATGATAAGGTTCTTTTAGTAAAAGAAATTCATAGAGTTCACGACGTATGTATCTTATTAGATGCTGACCTATACGTCAAAGATTACAATTTATTTGAGAGATTCAGAAATTACAACTTCAAAGACGGTGTTTCATATATAGATACCTTATGGAATCATAGTGCGAAATTTAAAACTGTAGGTGATATTCCAATGCAGGGAGATGAATGGTTAGAGTATAAAAATTATGCTAAATCGTTATATCCTAATATAGATAACTTAGAAACACTTTGGGAATATTTTATTGTATTCAACAAAAGTGGTTTTAAAACTAATGATTTTTTTAAATCATATGAGAAATTACAAATAGTGAAAGAATATTGTGATTTAAGGTATAATAAAGATGTTTCTGGTGCTGGTGAAGGGGTGTCCGTGTCTATTGCATGTAAATTGAATCAAATACCCATACAAAAAGATTTAAAATTGGTTTCATTAACAAGTAATGTGTTAAAACCCATTACAAGACATACACCAAGTAGAGAAATACCTCATCACCTAAAATGATAACTAACCAAAATTACATAGAGTCCAATATAACTACAGATAATGGTAAAAAACTACCTTTTCTGTGGACACATGGTGCAACTAACAGTCATTTGGGTGATGGGATTGTTGTTTACTCCATGATACAACACATGAGATATAAAAATTGTGTTTGTATTGGAACAGGGGGTGGTTATATACCGAGGATAATGACACAAGCAAGAATCGATCTACATAAACAAGGAATTTTTGAAGGTAACCCTACGTATAGTTGGGGTGATATTGGAACAACATATGTTGTTGATCCTTGTAATGGTGTTGGTGGTGATAGTAATATATGTGATATGGAAGGTTTTTATCAGAAGACCTTCTTCCCAAGATTCATAAAGGAGACATCAGAAAAAGCGTATTATGATTTTTTTGTTAGAGAAGATATTATGATTGACTTACTTTTTATTGATGGTGACCATTCGTACGAAGGTGTGAAGAAAGATTTTGATTTGTATTCAAAAAGGTTAAACCCCAACGGTTTAATAATGGTACACGATACTGATTCTTCATATTCCGAAACTTTAATTATATCTGAAGATTCTAAAAAAGATTTCTTCCCCTTCGATGGTCCTTCCAAGTTAGTAGAAGAGTTAAAAAATAACGATGAGTGGGTAGTAATGGATTTATTTAATTTCGGAAACATAAAAGATAAACCCTCCTCAACAGGGATAACAATAATTAAGAGAAAATGATAAGATTATTATGTGTTTTGGGTCATGGACATGAGTTATTACCCCATTTTATTGAACATTATAGTAAACATGTGGACGAATTACAATTTGTTATATATGAATCCGAAGCATCATCAAGAATACTAAGTAGGTCAAAACCAATAATTGAAAAATACGATAATTGTAAAATAGTAAAGGTGGTGAGAGATCGTGTTTTCGATTGGGAAAAAGTAACCATTCTCTATAATATGATTAAATCAAAGAAAAAGAATGATTGGTGGGTTATTGCAGATATAGATGAATTCCACGTATATCCTTACAGTAATTTACGTGATATGATTAAAGAATGTGATGAAAATTTATGGTCGGTAGTTAGAGGTGGTTTTATAGATAGGGTCGGACCTAAAGGTGAGTTCCCTAAATTAGAAAGTTCGACACCCATATTTGAACAATTTCCATACGGAGGTTTTTTTAGGTATCCTATGAGTAATGCATGTCCCAACAAGATATGTGTAGTAAAAGGTAATATTGAAATAACTAATGGTCAACATTATGCGAACATTGATGGTCATACCACTTGGAGGTGGCAAGGATGGACACATCCAATGATTGCCCCATATAAAGAACATTCCGTACAAGTACATCATTTTAAATGGGATGAAACCTGTAAGAGTCGTATTAAAAAAGTGGTAGATGTTAACGAACCGTACGCATATTCTAAAGAATATTTAAAACTTTACGATGAATTGAGAAAAACGAACTTCATAGTTAATCTTAAAAATAAAGATTATCTATTTTTAAAGTCAACTAAACCAATTTACAGTTCATATAAACATTGGGATAAATTAATAAGAAAAATAATAAGTATATAATTATGGCAAAAAAAACAACAGATGAAATTTCTCCTATGGAGCAGGAGATCCTACTACTCGAAAAGAAAAAAGTGAAAGCATTGGAGAGAATTGCAAACTCAGTGGATGCATTAACTATTTGGTTTGAGGAAATAGATAAAAAATCGTGGGATGAAAGAATACAATTTTATTTACATGAGTGGCATAAAAATACCATAGGAGATAATGAGCCAAAAGACGAATCATAAATTAGGTGTCATTATTCCGTATAGGGATAGGTATGATCATTTAGTATCTTTCAAAACATCTATATCTAAAGTGTTAGATAAATCGAATATCGATTACGTTTTGATAGTTATTGAACAAGATGATGCAAAACTTTTTAATCGAGGTAAACTTCTTAATGTCGGATTTAAAAGAGCACTTAAAGAAAAATGTGATTATGTCGTATTTCATGATGTTGATATGTTACCTATTGAGGTGGACTATTCCTACTCAAGTGTACCCGTACATTTAGCCACTAATTTTATAAGTGACGATTCTTCATTTGAAAGGGATGTGTTTGATTCATATTTTGGTGGTGTAACAATGTTCCCTATTGAGGATTTCCAAATTATAAATGGTTATTCAAATGTATATTGGGGATGGGGGTTCGAGGATGATGATTTATTCAGTAGATGTATTGGTAAGGGAATACCCTATGACACCAAGGTTATTGATGTGAAGGGTGGAACCGGTGTTTCGTTAAAATTTAATGGTACCACATCATATGTTAAATCTAAATTTAAAGGAGACTTATCAGAGCAAACTACTTTTTTAATAACCATTAACAATGATAATATTGTGTGTGACGTTGACGAACCATACGATCGATACACAGTATTTTCAATACCAACCTTAGACCTTTCAATTAGTTATGATTCCTTTAGAAGGTTTAAAGTTCTTTTTAAAGAGGGTAGTGAATGGGTATATATTGATAGTAAGTTAATACAACCACAAAAAACAACACTATTGGTTACAATCGATAACCACAGGAAACAAGTTAAATTTTATCAAGACGGTGAAATGGTGGGTGAAACTAAATTCAAAAAAGGTTTTAAGGAGACCACAGGTAGTCCCTTATATATAGGTTCTAAAAATGGTAAAACAGAATTTTTTAAAGGTGGTATCTCACAGGTTGCAATATTCAATAAGATTCTTACCCAAAAAGAGATTGAAGAAGTATCTAAAAATGATGTTTTTAGTTTAACAATGCCATTTGGTGATTATCACTCAGATGGTGAACTGACACAATACTACGACATGAAACAAATAAGAGAATATCGTTTAGTGGATTTATGTGGTGATGGTGAAAGTTCTGAGATTGTAGATTGTGAGGTTGTAGAAACTGAGTACCAAAAAGAAAAAACATTAAATCTACCATTTAGAAGGAGATCTATTTTTAAGGCGTTATCACATCAAAGTTCTGGATACCAAAACGGTGCGTGGTCAGATGTTAATATTAGATACAACCAACTAAGATTCCATAATGAAGTTGAAAGGGGTTATAGAGATCCTGATGAGGATGGTCTTTCTAATTGTGATTATAATATTTGGTCAGACGAAAAAGTTGCTAAACAAATACATTTAAACGTTTCAATATGATGCATAAATTAGGTATATGTATACCTTATAGAAATAGGGAAGAACATTTAAATAAATTGGTTTCTACATTGGGTCCATTTTTAGAAAAAAAAGGAATCGATTATGGGTTTTATGTTGGACACCAAGTTGATGATAAGTTATTTAACAGAGGTGCGATGAAAAACATCGCGGCTATTGAGGCATTCAAAGATGGATGTGATTACATCGCATGGCACGATGTTGACATGTTACCAGAGGGTGACGATTGTGACTATTCTTACCCTGAAACCAATCCAATCCATATAGCAACTAAATTATCAAAGTATTCATATTCAATGGGATATGAACAATATTTTGGTGGGGTAGTACTATTCAATAAAGAGCAAGTTCAAAGAACTAACGGATACTCTAATGATTATTGGGATTGGGGTCAAGAGGACGATGATTTACTATGGAGATGTAAGTTTGAAGGTTATGTTAATGAAAGAACTTCTCACCAATACGAAAATAAACGAGTTGGTAAGTTTAATGGTGTTGATTCGTCAATCCGAACACCTATGAACAGAGAAATAAATAGTTGTTTACATAATGACCACACAATTTCAATATTAGTTAAGTCTGAACAACAAACTAAGAAAGTACCTATTTGGCTGGTGGGTGATGAAAAACGACAGTTTATTGAATACCCAATCTTAAGAAAGGAGAATAGTTGGACATGGGGTTTATCATTCAATAACTCAAGAGCGTATAGTTCTTTATATCATGATAGAGGTTCTAACCCATTATATCATTGGATGAAAAGAAGTGAGGATGAATGGTCATGGGTTACAACATCATATGATTCAGATAAAAAGGAATTATACATGTTTATGAATAATCAAATGGTCTCTAATGACGGTGATATTCTAACAAATAAACCAATTAGATTGGATGGTAGATTAAAATCCCATACATCAACTTCACCATTCATATTAGGATCATGTCAACACACTGGTAATAATTTTAAAGGTGAGATAGGTGGTTTTAGGGTCTATGATAGATACTTCGACAATTTTGAAGAATGTTATGAAAATACGGACGATCTTATCTACGAATATACCTTTGAAGATAATGATGGTGTTGACATAAAAAATGTTGAATTTGAGAATAAAGACATCAAAGTTAATTTAACAATGTTACCACACAGGAGAGATGGTAGTTTCTATTGTCTACCACACACTGATGAAGGGTTTGTTAATGGTAAATGGGCTAAAGGTGAATCAACCGCAAGAAATGAAAAGAGATTTGTCACTGAAATGCAACAAAATAAAATTGATTACAAAAGTGACGGAATAAATAACATTGAGTACGAAACGGTTGAGGTTATTAATCATTCAGAAAAATGTAAACTATATAATGTAAAATTATGAGTGAATTACTATCCAACATAAAGAAACAACTAGACCAAAAGGGTAGGGGGTTTTGTGCCGCTAAGTGGACACAAGTAACTATACATTTGGGGACTGGAATGACACACTCATGTCATCACCCGAGTCCACATAAAATACCATTGTTAGAATTGAAAAACAACCCATCTGCGCTCCATAATACACAACATAAAAAAAGAGCACGTAAGGAGATGTTGAACAATGAACGACCAAGCGAATGTGACTACTGTTGGAAAATTGAAGACAATTCTAATTCATTTTCGGATAGAGTTTTTAAATCGTCTGAGTCATGGTCTGAACCATACATTGAGGAAATAAAAGAGTATGGATGGAGAGGTAATTATAATCCGAAGTACGTTGAGGTCTCATTTTCAAATGTGTGTAATTTTAAGTGTGCATATTGTGGACCACAATTCTCATCAAAATGGGTCAGTGAAATAAATAAAAACGGTCCCTATGAACTTTCATCTGAATATAATGGAGTTGATGATTTAAAAAAAAGAAATGAGATGCCAATACATCACAACGACTTTAACCCCTACGTTGAGGCGTTTTGGAAATGGTTCCCTGATTTATATCCCGACCTACATACTTTCAGAGTCACAGGTGGTGAACCACTGTTATCACCCGACACTTTTAAGTTATTAGAATACATACAAACTAACCATACAGTAAACCCAAACCTATCGTTAGCGATTAACACTAATTTAGGTGTGGGTGATAGTATTATGGATAAGTTCATCAAAATAATTAAGGACTTAACCGAAAATAATAAAGTTAAAGAATTTATAGTCTTTACTTCAATTGAAGCAACTAAGTCACAGGCGGAGTACTTGAGATATGGTTTGGACGATAGTAAATTTTGGGTAAATGTTGAGAAAATACTTACTGAGTTACCAAAGGTAACGATTAATATAATGTCCACATTTAATGCACTATCCGTATTCACATATGATGACCTAATTGATAAAGTATTTAGTTTAAAAGAAAAGTACCAAAACAATCAAAGGTATTGGGTTTCTGCGATACAATTAGACACGTCGTATGTTAGACACCCCAAACACTTATCTGTTAAAATTTTAGAAGATGAACATAAAGAATTGATTTTACAATCAGCTAAAAAAATGTTATATTATGGTATGAAGGAATTTACCCATGATAATTATGGGTTCTCTACTGTAGAAATACAGAAATTAAAACGAACATATGATTATGCAACGAGTGTGGATGATTTCGATGTTAAGACTAACCGACGTGATTTTGTCAAGTTTGTTGATCAATATGATAAGAGAAGGGATTTAAACTTTTTAGAGACATTCCCACAATTAAAAGAATTCTATGTTAAAAATAAATAAAGGAGAACCGTGGATATTTTGGCCTAATAGTATTTGTGAGACATTTCCAGAGAATGCGGGGAATAAAGTACTTTCAAATAAACTTGACTATACAATGGAAATCGATTTCACCCTTACAGATGAAAGTGATTTAGATAAGACATTGTTTGCATTAGTCCCAAGATACATGGGTTTGAACATTGTTAACGATGGTATCTCATTTACAACTACGTTTGAGGACGATGTGGAATACCATTTCTTACCCAACGTAATAATTCCACACACTTACACTAAAATCAAATTAAACCACGTACATGGTAGTAGGTTGGAGTTGTATTTGAATGATGAAATTATACTAAACGTTGAGTTAAGTGAAAAACAGTTGGGGTTAGATAGTTCACCACACATAATTTTTGGTGCTGGTAATTTTCCTAAAAATAAAACTAATACAAATTTTACAGAGTTCCAATTCCATAAATTTAGATTAACCTCAAAAGAAGGTGTTTTATCTGATCACACATTTAAGGAATTTATACATAATAAATCCGTGGATGTCACAGGTAATTGTAACTTTTTACATAAAATATAAGAAAATAAGATAAACAATGAGTATAGACGCAAGAAAACCAGGAGAAACATTCTTGGAGTATAGAGATCGAGTGGTAAATAAAATTTCACCATCATTTTGTGGTGCTAAGTGGTACAATGCCACAATATGGTTAGGTAACGGAGCAACCACAAGTTGTCATCACCCACCCTCACACCAAATTCCACTAACTGATCTTGAGACCTCATACAAGGCAATTCACAATACAACATATAAAAAGGCGGTACGTAAACAGATGTTGGAGGGGATACGTCCTAAAGAATGTGACTACTGTTGGAAAATGGAGAACTTAGGTAAGGATGTTATATCTGATAGGACACACAAGTCAGTAATTTATACTGATCAAGAATTACTTGATGCAAAAGATAAGTTAGGTGCAACAGAAGATGTTGATTTGAAAACCTTAGAGATTTCATTTGATGCTATTTGTAACTTTGCTTGTTCATATTGTAATGCTTCCTTCTCAACAAAATGGCAAAAAGACATTAATAAAAATGGTCCTTACCAAAATTTAGTAAGTGATGGTGCTGGTGCATTCCAACACAACGGTGACCATGCAATGCCGTATGGAAAACTAAACTTAGAGAATCCATATGTTGATGCATTTTGGAAATGGTGGGAAGGTGAACTACAACACTCATTGAGAGAGTTGAGAGTCACGGGTGGTGAACCATCAATGTCAAGACAATTTTGGAAATTAATGAAGTGGTGGGAAACAAACCAAAACTCAGAAATTGATTTTGCAATAAACTCCAACTTAGGAATTAGTGATAAGATAATGGACGCACTTATTAAGTATAGTCACAATGTTAAATCATTTCACATTTATACAAGTTGTGAGGCGTATGGGACTCACGCAGAATATATTAGAGACGGATTAGATTGGAGAAAGTGGTTAAAAAATGTGGATAGAATATTAGCTGAAGGAAATATAAAATCACTTAATATGATGTTGACGATTAATTCTTTGTGTTTATTTAGTCTACCTGAATTTATGGATGAAATGATGAAGATAAAAAGAAAACATAAGTCATCATCACCAGTCACGTCGTTTAATGTTTTAAGATTCCCAAGTTTTCAATCAGTAGTAACCCTACCAATGGAAATGAGGTTAGAAAGAGCAGATGCACTTGATAAGTGGTTGGAGGATAACTACACTGACGGATCTAATTATTTTATGGATTGGGAGAAAGATGGTATGGTTAGATTAATTGATTATTTGAGAAATGCGGAAGATGGTCATAATCACACTTCATCCATAGAGACGAGAGAACGAGACTTTAAATCATTCTATAAACAATACGATAAACGTAGAGGTAAGAACTTTTTAGAGACCTTCCCAATGTTAAAGAAGTGGTGGGATTTGATACCTGACACAAACATTAAAGAATTGGAAACAACATTAAATGGTGATGATACTAAACATAATAAATATGTTAATGAAGTACTCACCATTGCTAAGGAAGAAGGTTGGGTTTTAGAACCACAGATGGCTAATCCTGGTGCACAAGATTATGTTGAATCCCCTGAAGAGATAAACATACTTGACTATATTAAAAAATTATAAGATTCATATTTATAATAAAAACTCTAAGGATGGTTGAGGGAAAAAAAGTATTATTAGCAAGTGGATGTAGTTTCACATTTGAAGATTGGAATTGGCCGGGACATTTGGCACAAAAATTAAATTTAAATGTGATGAACAAAGGAATGGCATCACAAGGTAATGGACTAATTTCTCGTAAGGTTATTTCAGGATTAGATGAGTTACTTAAAACATATAAGAAAGAAGAAATATTGGTTGGTATAATGTGGTCGGGAGTTAATAGACATGAGTATTATACTGAAGATACAGGAGATGTTAAAACGTGGGGATTTTTTAGTAAAGATGATAATACCATAAAAAACCCAACCGATGTTATTGATGGTAAGTTTAATTGGAGAATATTAAACATTAATTGGGAAAGTAAAGAAGTTAAATCATACTATGAAGTCTTTCATAATGAAATATCATCCATGGTCTTTACTATCGAACACATATTAAGAATTCAGTGGTACTTAGACAGTTTGGGTATTGATTATTTTATGTCAACCTATATGGATATATTTAAATGGGGACACTTAAAATATCACCCTGAAATAGTACCTCTTTTCTCTAAGGTAAATCTCGATAAATTTCTACCTATTGACGGTTGCATGGAATGGGTTCAAAATAACTATGATGAGTTAGGAATGCCGATGTCATTTGATAAGGATGGTAATCGAGGTGTACACCCAACATCCTACGGTCATGAAAAATTTGTTGAAGAGGTAATTATACCTCATTTGAGTTCGAATAACATAAAAACTAAAAATTCGGATAACATAAAAACTAAACGAAAATTAATTTAATTTATGGTAATAAATGAATTAGTTTATATCCACGGTTATAATCACCAACCCGAATTAAGTTTTTTAGAATTCCCCAACCAAACGAAAACAATCGAACATTGTGAAACGGTTGTTGTATCACCATATGGGTTTGATGTTGATTTATATAAAAGAGACTTAATGGTTTTTCTTAATGATGGTCGTAAATTGATAATAGATGCATCTACGGAAATTATTGGTAAATTAACTATTGATTTTATTTTAGGTCTTGAGGATTCATCTTTAATTACCGTATATGCAAATACATATGAATTAGAATTCGAAAATGATATTAATTCTATTAGAACGAAAGGTGGTAATTTGATTTTCTTACCATTTTTTATAAAATATATGGATCAATACAAACCTATGTATTCAGATAAAGAGATTAAACATAAAGACTATTTGTTTCTAAGTGGAAAAAGTAAACCACCAAGAACTTCTATGGTCGGTTTACTGTCCCACCACAATTTAATTGGTAATGGACATGTTAGTTTTTTTGGTGATGGAGTTACGAATAATAAGAGTAATTTCTTTTATGATAAAACATCGGATTACCTCAACGAGGTTGGCATTACTGAAAGTCAAAAAATAAAGATTAAAGACGGGTTATCAAAACTCCCAAAAAAATTGGTTTTAGATGTCAATAATCTTACACATGGGATTTCACACACACGTTATTATAACGGTGATTATTATAGAGTCGTTGACTTTGTAATAGTAGTTGAAAGTGATGTGTCAGAAGGTTTACATTTTATAACAGAAAAAACAATGAAATGTATCCAACAAGATAAGAAGTTTATATTACTCGCAAGTAAGGGGTCGTTGACAAACCTTAAACATGAAGTAAAAGAACACCTGAATCTTGATATCACACACCTAACCGATTGGTGTGACACATCCTATGATGAAATTGGTAATATGTGGGATCGGTTGGATAAAATAATTAATATTATCGAGGATAAAATACCCAATTAAAATGAATCTAGTTTATAATGAAATATTTGTGTACGACACTCAAGGTCGACCTGAGTTTGTGAGTTCAAACCTCCCATCATATAATATCCACCCATGGCACACCCACCCACTACTAACTGAACACGATCGTGACGGTAATTATGAATTTATTGATATATTAAGTGATAAGTTAGGTATTGTATTTCCCTATAAAAGAACTGGTGATGAGAGTAAAGAGATAATGGATCACTTTCACTGCTTGAGGAGTCAAAGTTTTGAACAATTTTTAGATCATGACGTTTTTAGACACAAAATTTATACGTTAGATGATATAAAAACGGATAATCCCGAGATCAAATATATATACCCAATTGTTTTATACAATAACGAATTGTTTGATGCGTATAGTACGGTTGATATAGACCCCAAAATAATCGAGGACTCGAAAAGTGGTAAATGTAAAATATGTTTTTTACAACCTACAGAAGGTTTCTTTGGTCAAGATGATCATAATTATGTGTGGTTTGATAATTTATCTAAAAAATATGGTTTAGATAAAACTAATCTCTACATGATTACAACTAATTTAATTGCAAAAAAACGTAAAGAGTTTTTAGAGACGAATGGTCATATAACAAAAGATTCATATACTATATTAGATTACACATATTTTGGATGTAATCTATGGTTTCATGAGCCAGGTCAAATAACTGACCCTAAATGTGAGATAGGTGGAAGGGAAAAACTATCTGATTTTATCAAATCATCACTTACAAAAAGAAAAAAATACCATTTCTTAAATTTCAATAGGGTGCCCAAACTACATAGGGTTTTAATTTACGGATTATTAAAAAGTCACGATATTTTTGAGGGTAAATTCATTTCATCCTTGGGGGGACTTCGTACAAATAATCCAGATGAATATTTGAATTGGGTTGATCAAAGTGTGCCTAACGAATATAATGATAAATGGAAAAACACTATTAAAAATTACTACAGGAATCACGATGCAAGAGAACACTATTGGTACGATGAGCCTGACTTGGAAAATAATAAGGCAATGAATTTAAATATGAAAGCACATACGGATTCATTTGTAAATATCGTGTCTGAATCATTAACTCATGAAACCACGGTATTTTTCTCAGAGAAAATATACAAACCCATATTTGTTGCCCAACCATTTATATTAGCGGGTAACCCCAGATCTTTAAAGGTTTTACGAAGTCAAGGATACAAGACATTTTCTAAATGGTGGGATGAGAGTTATGATGAAGAACTTGACTACTATAAAAGGATGAATAAAATTTTTGATGTGATGAAAGAAATTGCGTCTTGGGATATAGAAAAGTGTTATAGGATAACTCAGGAGATGTTACCTAATCTATTACATAACTTCAATGTTCTATTGGAGGGTCAAACACTACAAGATCTATTTAAAGAAATAGATTCTTCACACACAAAAAAACAATATATAAAAACCCATAAAACATTAATTTAAAGACATTAAAACACTTTACTAATACGCCATTTTATTATACATTATATGTATTAAATACATGTAAAATATGAACGTAGGATTTATTGGAGTTGGTAAACTCGGAAAAGACGCAGCCGAAGTAATGGCGGAGAAACATAACGTAGTTGGTTATGACATAACTGAAGTACAACCAGATAACTTTAGAATGGTCCCAACAATTAAAGATGTTTGTGAAGGTGGTAGAGAATTAATTTTCATTGCTGTCCCAACACCACACCATCCAGACTATGATGGAAGATACCCAACATCACATTTAGAAAATAAGGACTTTAATTACGACATAGTAAAAGAAGTTTTGACAGAGGTAAATAAACATGTCTCCAAAGATCAACTTATTGTTTTAATTTCAACAGTTCTACCTGGCACTATTAGACGAGAATTTATTGACTTAATACCAAATGGTAGGTTTATATATAACCCATATCTAATTGCGATGGGTACGGTAAAATGGGATATGGTAAATCCTGAAATGATAATCATCGGAACAGAAGATGGTTCCAAAACGGGAGACGCAAAATTACTATTAGATTTCTACAAAACATTTATTAGTGAAGGTACGAGATATGAACTTGGTACGTGGGATGAAGCTGAAGGAATTAAAATATTCTACAATACGTTCATATCAACCAAAGTCGCATTGGTTAACATGATTCAAGACGTTGCTGAAAAATCGGGTAACATTAATACTGATGTTATAACAGGAGCACTTGAAAGATCCACATATAGAATTTTAGGACCCGCATATATGAAAGCGGGAATGGGTGATGGTGGAGGATGTCATCCTCGTGATAATATTGCTCTACGGTATATGGCTCAAGAGTTAGGTTTAGGATATGACTTATTTGACGCAATTATGTTAGCGAGGGAAGTCCAAGCTAAAAATATTGCCACCAAATTAGTTGTCGAATCAAATAAACGAAATCTACCCATTATCATATTGGGGCAATCATATAAACCTGACGTTGATTACTTAGATGGGTCGTCGTCAATTTTGGTTGGACATTATTGTGAGTCTTCGTATGGTAGTAAATATAAAGTACAGTATGATTTAGAGACACCAATCAAAGGAATTTACTTATTGGGTCATATGGGTAAACATCATGATTATGATTTCCCTGATGGGTCGGTAGTGGTAGATCCGTGGAGGTCATATAATACAGAAAAAGACATTAAGGTTATCCATTACGGAAATACTAGAATTGGGTAATATGAAAAATAAGATTTGGTTCTTTGGCGATAGTTTTACTTATGGCGATGGATGTGTTGAAGACCGACCACCGAATGGAGAATACTTTAAGTCAAACCCTAATGGACTTCTATGGAGAAAAGGTCTTTCTAAACATTTTAACATGTTGGAAGTCAATAAATCAATGGGTGGTGCATCTAATGATTGGATTATTAATTCATTAATCAACGAGTTACTAAACATACAACCGAATGACATTGTTGTGGTTGGGTTATCGTGGTCGCCGAGGTTTCAATTAATAGATAAAAGAGTTGGACGTCATGTTAATTTTTTAGCTCAGGATTTTTTTGAACACACACATGATAGTACTAATGTAGTACTCGACGACAATGATGAAAGGTATAATAAAGAATTGTTTGATGCCATAAAAATAATTCTACTTGAGTATAGAGCACAACATGAAGAAATACTAAGAGATTACCATTATAATCAAGCATTAAAAATACTAAAGAAATTAGAGCAAAGTAATGTAAGGTTTTTATTATGGGATCTTAAGTTAGCTCAGTTTCGATACCAAAAAATTGACGATGAAATTGGTAATGGTGATAATCATTGGTCATGGAAAGGACATAACGATTTTATGTTAAGATGTATTGAATTGTTAGAAAATAATGAAAACGAATACTCGCCATAATGTTGAATCTTATATATAGAAAAATAAAGGGGTGGATCTACAGAAGGAAGAGAGAAAAGATGTTTAAGAAAAAAATAAGAGAATTGAATAAACGTGATAATTTCACATATAAACATTAAACAACCAAAATTAATATGTATGCAATTGGGATTTCATCTTATTATCACGACTCGTCTTTATGTTTATTTAAAGACGGTAAATTAATATTTGCGTGCGAAGAAGAGAAATTCACAGGTATAAAACACGACTATAGTTTTCCTAAGAAAGTACTAAACTATGTTACAAAAAAGTATTCTTTAACAAAGGAAAATGTAGAGGTGGTTTGTTTTTATGAAGATGTTGAGTTGAAGAGTCAAAGAGTTAAAGAATACTCAAAAAACCAATTACTAACCAAACCCTTATTATCAATTAGAAGAGTATGGGAATCTTATAGAAATAGACGAGAGTTAAAAAAACTACTACCCGATATTTCTGATAATATCTTTTTCTCAAAACATCATCATTCACACTTATATTATTCATCATTTAGTTCTCCTTATAAAACCTCCGCAGTAGTTTCTATTGATGGTGTAGGGGAATACGACACAACAACCATATCCAAATACGATGGGGAGGTTTTAGATGTTGAAACCATTTCATCTTACCCACACTCTTTAGGTTTATTTTATTCTGCAATGACCTCATTCTTAGGGTTTAGACCAAACGAGGGTGAGTACAAAGTTATGGGATTAACATCTTACGGGAATAAAACTAAGTTGGTTGAGAAGGTTAGTAAATTAGTAAAATTCGAAAACGGAGAGATAAAATGTAATTTAAAATATTTTAATTGGCATAAATCAGATAAGATTATGTACAACTATGATTTATCTGAGTTATTGGGTTTGTTACCGAGGACTCCTGACGAAAAAATAAAAAAAATACATAAGGATTTGGCATATGCGGTTCAACATGTTTATGAAAAGGTGTTGTTTGATCTTTTAGATTATGTTGGTAAAAAGTATCAGACTAGTAATTTATGTTTGGGTGGTGGATGTGCATATAATGGATTAGCAAATGGTAAGATATATCGAAACACTGGATTTAGGAAGGTATGGGTACCCCCAGCACCATCTGATGCGGGGTCCTCTATAGGTTCTGTAATTAATTATTATATTAACAACGGGACAAATGTTGAGATACCTAATACTCCGTTTTTAGGTCCATCGTATACCGTAAATTCAAAATCCAAGAAACAGTTGGGTGACAGGAAGACCATGTATCTTAGTAATAAAAATTTATATAGAATAGTTGCCAAACAAATCAAAAAGGGTAAAGTTGTCGGTTGGTTTAGGAATGAAATAGAATTTGGTGCAAGAGCATTAGGGAATAGATCAATTTTAGCCGACCCTACAAACCCTAAAATGAAGGATAGAATAAATAAAATGGTAAAAAAGAGGGAAGGATTTAGACCTTTTGCACCTATGGTGACTAAAGAAAGACAACATGAATATTTTATAATGAATGACGATTTGAGATATATGAATCAAGTTGTTGAGGTTCGTGACCAATATAGGGATTCCCTTGTCTCCACAACTCATGTTGATGGTACCGCACGAGTACAAACAGTCTATCAAGATAACGACATACATAATCTTTTAAGGGAATTCGAGTTTTTAACATCATACCCTGTACTATTAAACACATCATTCAACATTAAAGATAAGACAATGGTTTTAACCCCTAAAGATGCATTAGAGACTTTTGACTCAACAGACATTGATGTATTAGTCTTAAATAATATCGTAATTTTTAAATAATGTTTAGAAAAATAATTAGATGGTTTAAAGACCGAAAAGAAAAGAAAAAAAGAGAGTTAAGGTATAAGGAAAAAATAGAGAGGTTAAAAAAACAAGACCCATTTACCTATAAGCATTAGGATGAAGGTAATTCACACATATATAGACAAACAAAACTTAATATGGAAAGAGTTATTATATACTCAATACTTAAGTGCTGTTCTAGCCAAAAAACATTATGGAAGTATAAGTTTTTATGGTGATGAAATTTCATGTAAACAAATAAAAGATCTTGGTATACCCTACGATGAGATAAATCAAGATATACTCGTCAAAGGAGATACTGACACGTGGAGTATTCCAAAAATAAAGGTATATGAATCAATAAAAGAACCTTTTCTTCATATTGATACCGACACATTACTCTTTAATAAAATATTATTGGACAGATATGATAGTGACTATATTTTTAGTCACAGGGATATGTTTATTGATGGTAAGGGAGAGACACTCAAGAACCTTTTTATTTACTGGTTTTGTAACTTGGATGAAAAGGATGTGGATCAAAATAAATACCCTTTTAGATCCTTAGTGAAAGACAGCAACAATAAGATACCTAAAATAATTTTAGAAAGAACGTCAAAAGATATGGACTACCCCCATGTCGATAGAACTTACAGTAAACTGTTCTTCGATTTGATGGAAAATATGAGTGATGAGGTTTTTGATGAGGTTCACTTTGAATCTATACCAAACATGAACATTACATACATAAGAAACCATGAAACCTTTGGTAAAGTATGTAGGGAAACCTTAAACCATTACTATTCAAATAAAAAAAGGATAGACAATGAGGTTTACGGTTCTTGCTATATAGAACAACTAATGTTACACACAAATTTAAGATTACATGATAAAAAATATAAAAAATCAAGTAAGAAAGGGAATAATTTCGTATTTGATGACATACCCTTATCAATCGTAGACGCTTACAATAACGTACCCGATATTAGTAGTGTAAAGTTCCCATTTAAATTAAAAGTAAACAATAATGATCATTTTAAATTTGATTGTTGTGACCGTGGGATAATATCCCCTCTTTCTAAAACCAAAAAAAAACCTGATGACTTTTATGAATTAATTATTAATGATATTGATGACATTAAAAATTATTTTGATCATGAGTTTAATGGTTTTTTCCATACCACATATATGAAATGGTATGATATTATACAAGTTATCATAATTGACAAACTAAGAAAGGAGATCGGAGATGACGAGATAAGGAGAATACATGAGTATTTTAGAAAACATTACCCCTCAAGAGGATTACCGACTACTTCCAATGGAGAAAGACTCTACACAAGACTAACCGGGTTTAAATTTCACGGAACCACATCATTAATATAGAAAAAATATATTTAGTCATTATAAATCTCATCAAAACCAAATTACTATTGAATTATAAAGTATTTATCTAATAAGAAAAACGTTTTTATAGATGAATATATTTGATCCACACATTACAGGATCCCTATCCGTTTCCGCATCTGCAGAAATACAGGGGGATTTAACAGTACAAGGAACTATCTATGGTACTGCACAGATTGAAGGAAGTGTTGATAATGCAATAAGTGCATCACACGCGGCCTCCTACTTACTCACATCAAGTTTTAATGATTATAAAAATACCGCAGCTACCACTGGAAGTAATATATTCATTGGGGACCAAACAATTAGTGGATCATTGTTACCTCAAGGAACACTTACTCATGATTTGGGTAGTGATACTAAAAGATGGAATGATATATATTTAGCGGGTAACACCATTGATATTGGTGGTACTAAAATCTCCAAAAATTCTGACGGTAACATACAACTTCATGATAGTAGTAATAATTTAAAAAAATTAATTGCTTCTGAAATTGAAATAGGTCATGGATCTAACAAAAAAGTACTTAAGGTTAGTAATGGTCGTTTAAAATTAATGGCAACCAATGATACTGATGAGGAGTTAGCTCAATTATCAGGTTCGTTCACTGGTACCTTTACGGGAGATGGTAGTGGTTTGATTAATGTTCCTGCAAGTGGAGTTACGGGTTTAAGTTTAGATAGTATTTCAAGTGGAAGTAATTCTCTTGTTATGGGTCGAGATGTGTTAGTGAGTAATGTTTCTATATTACCTAACATTACAGATACGATAGATTTAGGCTCACCCGATAAACAGTGGAGAGATCTCTTCTTATCGTCAGGTTCACTTTATATTAACGGTCAACAAGTAATATCAACAACGGGTAATGAATTAAGAATAACCACGGATGAAGGTGAATCAATAAAAATAATTGAAACCGGTTCTGATACCGTAACATTACAAACTCAAGATGGTGATATAACATTAACATCTTCAGGTGGTGGTAACATAGAGTTGGACGCACCTGTACAAATAGGTGCAGGTAATAAGATACTATCGTCCGACGGTAATAGTATTCAATTTGCAAACGGATTATCAATAACTGGTAGTGTAAGGTTAACAGGTACTGTGGATGGTGTGGATATTTCAGACCTAAACGTTCTTTTTAACGACTATACATCATCTAACGACACAATAAATACTAATCAGAGTTTAAGATTAGACCAAATAGAATCTTTCACCTCAAGTATTGACAATACATACGCAACAGATGGGGATGTGACAACATTACGTGGTGATTTAAACACTTATACATCATCAAATAATCTAACAAACCAAACACAAAACGGTAGATTAGATTCTATTGAAATTGAAAGTGGTTCTATTAGAGGTACATTTAACACATTCACATCAAGTATCGGTAGTACGATAAAAACTAAATTAAATACTGAAAAAGTAGTAAGCGGTTCTATACAAGTTGATATTACACAAACCACCAACTATAATTTAGTTGACGATAGATTAGATTCTGTCGAAAACTTTACATCGTCTCTTGATGGTGAGATTAGAAATGATTTCAACACATATACATCATCAAATGACACGGACATATCAACACTAAAGACACATAAAAGAACTGTTGAGGATGGTTTAGAATTTACAGGTTCTAACGTAACTGTTAAAGGTAATCTTTTAGTTAAGGGAACAGAAACAAGAGTTAATTCAACAACTGTGGATGTTGACGATAATATCATTTCACTTAATGGTACTGGTGCATCAGATGCGGGTATTGAAGTTAGGGATGTGACATCACCTGGTATTTTATCTGGTTCATTGTTATGGGACGGTGTTGAAAACCATTGGAAAGGTGGAACTAAAGGAAATGAAGAAAGACTTTTAAACAATACTGATTTAACAAATATCGATGATAGGTTAGACCTTATTGAAATGGTAACATCATCACATGATGGTAGGTTAGATTCCATAGAAACGGTCACATCTTCATTTGATGGTAGATTAGATTCCATAGAAACAGTTACATCATCTTTCGATGGTAGGTTAGATTCTATAGAAACAGTTACGTCATCTTTCGATGGTAGGTTGGACTCTATTGAGACAACAACTTCCTCTTTAGATGGTAGAGTTGATTCATTAGAAACTACAAGTGGATCACACGATAGTAGATTAGACTCGTTAGAATCTAATAGTGGTAGTTACTTAACAACATATAATGATGAGTATACCACAGGAGCAACATTCAACACAGGTAATGGTATAATAACATACAAAAGAAATGATGGTGACACATTCACAGTTGATATTGACGGTAGGTACCTTACATCATTTACAGAAACAGATCCAATATTTACGGCATCACCATCAGCAGGTATAACAGATACCAACATATCTAATTGGAACACAGCATACACTTATTCAACAGTGGGTCACTTACCATTAAGTGGTGGATCAGGTATTGGTCAGGCGATGACAGGTAATTTACACATACAAAATCCAGGTCCAAAAATATATTTAAAAGATACCACAGATGATGATGATCAAGCAATATATTTTCAAAATAATGGAGGTACTACTGAATACATAATATCCACACAGGATTTTACTTCTGGTGGTCTTGCTGATGGTATGTTTATTGGTTCTGTTAGTAGTGATGAATTAGGATTAGTAACCAACAACACCACTGCGTTATATATAGATACCTCACAAAATTCAACCTTTTCAGGTCATATAATTCCAAAGACAGATGCAACTCAAGATTTAGGTACTACAAATTCTTTAGATTTCAGAACTCTATATGTTAGAAATATTGATATATTCAACCAAAGAGTTACTATTAGTTCTACAGGTACAATGGCGACGTTCTCAGATCACACTTCAGTGGGAGATGGGATTCAGTTTAATCATTTAGGTACAGAAATATTACGACTTGGAAACGGTACTGGCACAACAGCGACTTTTGCAGGAACAATAGTTGCATCGGGTTATAATGATTCTAATTGGAACACCGCTTATGGATGGGGAGATCATGCAGATGGTGGTTACATCACAGGATATAGTGAGACAGATACATTAGATAGTGTGACCACTAGAGGTGCAAGTACAAGTAATGATATATCAGTAGGGAAACTCACTTCATCACACGGTTACTTTAACTCGAAGGTTGCCACATCCCCAAGTGGTGACGATTTAAACATATCAGGATACGGTATGTTGGGTAACAGAGATGGGAATCCTATATACGTACACAACTTCGGAAACGGTGGAATTAGATTAGGTGTTAATACAACATTAGGTAATGGTAATAATGGTGTACATATAACAGACACATTATCTACCTTTTACACAAACCTTAGTGTAACAGGGACTATAACCGCTTCAGGATATAACGATAGTAATTGGAACACAGCGTATGGATGGGGCGATCATTCACAAGCAGGTTACTTAACAACATATAATGATGAGCACACAACAGGTGCAACATTCAATACTGGTAATGGAGTAATCACATTTAGAAAAAATAATGGGAATAGTTACACTGTCGATATTGATGGTAGATTTTTAGACACAAGAGCACAAGTACACACTGAATTATATAGTACAGATGGTGACGCTAATGATTATACAGAATTTGGTATATATAGAAATTATGGATCTAACGGACCTATCAGTGGTCACAACACAATACTACATGTATCTCAAACAGATGGTAATTATGGTTTCCAATTAGGTAGTTCAACGGTAGCTAATGGAGACGGGTTATACTTTAGAAATTTCGCGGGTACTAATACAATAACTGGGTCAACGTGGCTTCAGATCGCAACAAGAGATTGGGTCGGTGATCAAAATTACGTAACCACTTCAGGTTATAATAATGTGAATTGGGATACTGCATATGGATGGGGCGATCATTCACAAGAAGGTTACATAAAATCTTACACCGAAATTGATACATTAGATAGTGTGACCACCAGAGGGTCAAGTACTTCTAATGCAATTACTGTAGGTGAATTAAAAACAACGAAAGTATCAACACCTACGGATGATAATTTATCCTTGTACCCAACAGGTAATGGTCATTTATATTTAGGTGACTCTGGTAATGGTATGAATATGTATCATTACAGTCAGCAGAATAATGGAAAATACACAACCTTTACACATAATGGGAGTTATTATAGAATAAGTCCAACTGCAACATCAGGTTTAGAAATAACATCGAACACGAGAATTACTGGAACACTAACCGCAAGTGGTTATAACGATAGTAATTGGAATACTGCGTACGGATGGGGTGATCATTCAACAGAAGGATACTTAACAAGTTATAATGATGAATATACAACAGGTGCGACATTTAATGGTGGTAATGGTATAATCACATTCACAAGAAATGATGGAGATACTTATACCGTTGATATTAGTACTACTTTAGTTGATGTTACGGTAACAGGTGGTACGTACAACGATAGTACGCAAACACTAACATTAACAAAGAGTGATGGTAATAGTGTGGACATTGCAGGTTTTGCAATTGAATCAGTTAAATTTACAACAGGAGCAACATTCAATACAAGTAACGGAATTGTTACATATACTAATAATGACTCAACCACATACACTGTAGATTTAGATGGTAGGTACTTAACATCATTTACAGAAACAGATCCAATATTTATGGCATCCCCTTCAGCGGGAATTACAGATACTAATATATCAAATTGGAACACAGCATATGGATGGGGAGACCACTCTACTGAGGGATATCTAACATCAAGTTAAACTCAAAGTAAATATTTAAGAAGTGATACTGATGACACTACAACGGGAAAACTTACAATTGGTGATGGTTCTAATCAGGCAAGATTAAAATTAAAAAAGTCGGATAACAACACGGCCGACCATATAGAATTTTATAATGGAACGACACGTGTAGGTGAGATTGGGGCTTCAGATAATACTTGGTTAAGATTAAATAATCTAACCAATAAAAATATTTACACTCCAAGGTACATAAGAGCCGACGCAGGTTTCTTTGTGGATGGAACAAGTAAGGGTATTAACGGTAGTGGTAACTTTATAGGGGGTACTATTACAGGAGCGAGTGATGCCAATGTGGGTAATTGGGATACTGCATATGGATGGGGTGATCATTCAACAGAAGGTTACATAAAATCATATGTGAATACAAATGAATTTGTTACGGGTGCTACATTTAACACAGGTAACGGAATAATCACATTCAAAAGAAATAATGGTGGAGATACATTTACTGTCGATATTGATGGTAAATATTCAGATATAAGTCACAAGTACCACAGTTTTAGTAATGGTAATGAGTATTATGATGGGTACGGACAAAATAATTTCTTAAGATTATTTACTGAGAATTCAGTACACGATAATTTCCGTTTTAGAAGTTATAGTGATGTGGAGTATTATGATGGTTCTAATTGGGTAACATGGAATCAGAATTTAGATACTCTTTTCGACGGTTTAGAAACCACAGGATTCAATCTTAGTCACACACACTCTAAATTTAGATTTGTTATTCAAAGAAGTTCGGGTTGGCCTACAACCGCTAACTTTGTTATTCAATCAAGTTGGTCAGATATTGGTAGTACTACTGGTAGTGTGATATTAGAAACGCATGATGGGAGTCAATACAATGTAAAAGACTCATGGACGTACGGATCTTTCCAAAGAGGATATAATTTACACACAACAACTCAAGCACACGACGGTAAAGTACAGATGAGGGTAACTATCGACCTTGATTGGCGGGATAATAGTCATGATTACACACCACTTAGAAGAATACTCATGTTGAGTAATTTTTCAGGTAATCAATATGATATGAAACCATTTACATGGGAGTATAATCAAGATGTTACTTTTGCAAGACATATAAAGGTAAGTGGTGGTGATTCAACACAATGGAACACAGCATACGGATGGGGTGACCATTCACAAGCGGGATACTTAACAAGTTATACTGAGGTAGATACATTAGATAGTGTGACCACTAGAGGTGCAACTACATCAAACGTTATTACTGTTGGTGGGGTAAACCTTAATGATAGTAACTCAATAATTGAAGAAGCATCAGGAAATGCATTTAGATTTAAAACATCTACAGGGTATATTGATATAGGTTCTAAGAACTCAGGATGGATTCACTTTGAGGGTAATAGACCTTACTATTTTGGTACGTCATTTTCTGCTTTCGATGGAGACGTTAGACCTTACACTAATAATACGAGAAATTTAGGATCGACAACTCATAGATGGTCAGGTATATATGCAAATGGTGGTGATTCGTCACAATGGAATACTGCATACGGATGGGGTGATCACTCACAAGCGGGTTATCTCACATCATTACCAAGTCATAATCATGATGGAAGATATCTACTTATAGGTGGAAAATCGGCTGATTCAGAAAAGTTAGACGGTATAAATTCAACTCAATTCTTAAGAAGTGATACATCAGACACATTTACTGGTGATGTATTAGCATTCCCAACGTTAAGTCTTGGTATTGCAAATAATAATAGTGATAATGGTTACGACACTTACTTTAGAGGTAGTTCTACACATTTTGTGTTAGGTTTAAAAGCGGGTAACACTTTATATCTAAATTATGGTAATGCTTCAGGAACTATAAGATCATATGGATCATGGTTACATGGGGATACTCAAATCTTAACCAACGGTAGAGTGTTAACAAATGTAACTAATACAAATTGGGACACCGCATATGGATGGGGTGATCATTCACAAGAAGGTTATCTAACATCTTACACCGAAACTGATACGTTAGCGAGTGTTACATCTAGAGGTGCATCGACCTCAACACCAATAACATTACAAGGAGCACTAACATTGGCACAGTCAAATACAAGTACTGTAATCAGTGGTAATTCGTCAGGTAATCTTACTATAGATAACAATACGGGTAGTATTGCTTTCCAAGCAAACGGTTCCACAGTAAACTCCATGACAATTACATCTTCATTAATAACATTAAATGAAAATGTTCAAGCCAATGGTAATATCGACATGGGAACAAATGTCATTACCGACACTAAGGTTGGTCAATGGGATACCGCATATGGATGGGGTGACCACTCACAAGAAGGTTACATAAAATCATATGTGAATACAAATGAATTTGTTACAGGTGCGACATTCAACACTGGTAACGGTGTAGTGACCTTCAAAAGAAATAATGGTGGTGACACATTCAATGTCGATTTGGACGGTAGATACGCAATTGCAGCACACAACCATAAGTTCATATTAGGTTCTACCGCGAATGAAGGTAGTAGTGGAATGCAAAATTGGAACTCCCAAGAGAGTACCCCGAATTTAAACCCTACAACGGATTGGTACACCTCTTTAAGAATTGGACATGGTGACCCTGTTTCATATTACAGTAATACCTTGGCCATTCAAATGACAGGTGGTGATTCGGGTAGAATGTACATAAGAACCGTTGCTAATGGAACAAAACAAACTTGGAAGAAGTATTGGCATGATGGTGATTTCACCTCAACCAATATAAATAATTGGAACACAGCATATGGATGGGGAGATCATAGTACTGCAGGGTACACAGGTGACCAAGATTTAAGTAGTTATGCCACTCAAACATATGTTGGGGATCAAATAAGTAATCTTGTTGATTCCGCACCAGGTACCTTAGACACACTTAATGAATTAGCGGCAGCACTTGGAGATGATCCAAATTTTGCTACCACAATAACAAATAGTATCGCGACTAAACTCCCACTTAGTGGGGGGACTTTAAGTGGTGACCTTATTGTTGGTTCAACATCAAGAGCATCCAATACAGTTGTAAAGGCACTATCCAATGATAGTCATAGGTCAGGTTTTGAGGCTTATGGTTCGGGACAAGGTAACGGTTACCTTTATGTTGGGCAATCAACAACACATGGTGGTGGTATATCTTATAACGGTGACTCATCACCAGGATACGTTAACGGAGAGACTAATGACTATATTACTTTCTATAGAAGAGAGGCGGGTACAAATACTGAAGTATTTGCATTCCCATATAGTAGTAATAATGTTTATTTTAATGGTGACGTACATTCAGGTGGTGGTAATTCATCACAATGGAATACGGCAGTTGGATGGGGTGATCACTCAGTTGAGGGATACCTTAAATCTTATAATAATGAGTATACAACAGGTGCAACATTCAATACAGGTAATGGTGTTATAACTTTCACAAGAAATGACGGTGACACATACACGGTTGACATAGACAGTAGATATCTACAATTGTCAGGAGGATCTTTATCGGGTAATCTCAATATGACAGGTACTAACCCAATGATAAAGTTTGTTCCGACAGGAACTAATGATGGTGCGGGTATTAGATTTAATTACACCAATAATGATGGTGTAATGGAGTTTTGGACTTCTGATGATTATAGTGAACCATTTGTTTGGAGAGCGTATGATGTAGGTTTAGATGGTACTGGAAATTATCAAGAGTGGATGAAACTCTATCAAAAGAAACTTTACATTGACGGTGAGGAATTAAGTAAAATAAACATACAAAACTTTAAAACCGCGTATGGATGGGGTGATCATTCAACAGAAGGATACTTAACATCATTACCTAGTCATAATCACGACGGTAGGTATCTACTCATAGGAGGAAAAGCGGATGACTCAGATAAACTCGATGGTTTAGATTCCTCACGTTATTTATCTACTTCAAGTAGTGTTTTTAGTGGTGATTGGGATACTCTTACAGATACTGATTATGAAATTCAACTGAGAGAAGTTCAGAATATAACTAATGGTTCTCATAGTAATTACCCTACAGGTGTATACACATACGGTTCTGTTTTGGGTTGGCAATTGGCTAGTGGTACTTTTAAATTGTACGCTTCTCACACAGGAGATTTAGTTTTCCAAACAGGATGGAATAATGATGGATACAGTGGTTGGCAAGAAATATACCATTCAGGTAATTTTAATCCCGCAAATTATCTATCAACCTCAGGTAAAGCGGCAGATTCAGATAAACTTGATGGTTTGGATCTTCATACAGGTCGTAACAATGAGGCAAACAAAGTTGTTCGTACTGATGCTAACGGATACATACAATCTGGTTGGATTAATACAACAAGCGGTAATAATGGAACGACCGGTATTAATAGAATATACGCATCCCAAGATGGTTACATTAGATATTATAGCCCATCTAATTTTATTAGTGTATTAGGTTTAGTTACTACAAGTGGTTACAATAACTCAAATTGGGATACCGCATATGGGTGGGGTGATCATTCACAAGCGGGATACTTAACAAGTAGTTCTACACAATCAAAATATTTAAGAACTGATGTTAGTGACACTATAGAAAGTGGAAGTATTATATCATTTAAAACCGCTGCTGGTACTACGAGAGGATATTTACAATCGACAGACACAAATGATGAACATTTTATTATTGCCACATCAGGAGGTGAAGACATTGCATTTAAGGATGGTGGTGTAGGTGGTACTACTAACATGATAATTAGAGGTGACGGTAACGTTGTTGTAACAGGTACGTTATCTGCATCAGGTTATAATGATGGTAATTGGAACACAGCATACGGATGGGGTGACCACGCAGGTGCTGGATATATAACTTCACCAGATGGTGGTGATGCGGGACGTTTAGATGGGTTAGATTCAACTCAATTCTTAAGAAGTGATACGGCTGATACATTCACAGGTACCATAACAATGGGTACTCAGAAGGCATTAGTTGCCAACAACTACGGACGAGGTGTTTATGGTCTATATTCCTCAACGAAATACCAACATGTTTGGTCTATGGGTACCGCTTATAATCTTTCAGACGATGGTTCAACATCTGGTAATTTATACGGTTTAGCGTTTACACATACAAATGTTGGTGGACAATCTAAATCAGGTTTAGATCATCAAATGTTAATAATGAGGAATGGTACCACTGTATCTGCTATTGGAGCGGGTATATGGACAGATGGTACTATAACTACAACATCCCATGGTAATTCATCACAATGGAATACCGCATATGGATGGGGTGATCACTCAAGTGGTGGTTACGCAAGGTTAGCGGCATCTAACAGTTTTACGAATTCATATAATGAATTTGGTAATGGAACGGGGAGTGTCTCTAACGATGGTAGTTGGAATGCGAGAGTTAATGTCGCAGGATCTTCACACGCAAGACTTGATGTGAAATCTGTTAGTGATGGTATCATCACCACAATGTATTCTCACTCAGGAAACAACCGTGGTAAGATTGGTACAATGTCTAATCACTCATTAGGTCTATTGGTTAATGGGAATGAAAAGGCAACATTACACAGTAGTGGACTGTTAGAAGTAAGTGGACCTATTGATGCGGTAAAAATCAACTTAACGGGAGAAGTAAATATTAATAATAGTACTGCCAATAAAATTAACTTTAATGACTCAAGTGCTTATTGGTTATCAACGGCAAATAATTGGGGATTATATTGGGACACAAGTAGTAATAGTTTAGAATTCCACGGTTCAGGAGTAGAAAGAGGGTCAATCGATCTCGATAACGGTAACCTTCAAATGGACGGTACCGGTAGATTTGGTTCTTATATTGCAACTGATACGGGACAGTCAAGATCTAAAATTAGATTATGGGATACCGACACTAATTACGCAATTGGGTTTAAGAGTGGATATGATTTTGGACATTTAGGTAACTCGTCTGGGACTGGTGATGAATATGCAATATCATTCATGCAAAATAATAATAATGCTAGAGGATTCTGGTGGGGTAAAGATACTCATAATGATAACCAAGGTGCAATGGCACTCACCGCTGATGGTAGATTAAACGTTGCTAAATCAGTATCTATAGGTGAAGGTGAAAATGTAATTAATCCAAGTGGTGTACCTCTTTATGTTGAAGGTACAACCTCAGGATCAACGGTATTTGAAATACAAGGAACACAAGGGCAGTTATTCTCAATTACAGACGATTTAACGGGAGATCTATTCACCGTGTCAGATATATCAGGAATACCAATTTTAAGTGTTAATTCGTTAGGTGTGGTAACTGTAGATGACACATTACTCGTAACAGGTGATGTGATTGCATACCACGCATCAGATAAGAGGTTGAAGGATAATATTAAACCAATTGAAAATGCAATTGATAAGGTTAAAATGATTGGTGGTTATGAATTTGATTGGAATAAATTATCTAAGAATGAAGGACATGATGTCGGAGTTATAGCACAAGAAATTGAGGAGGTTTTACCTGAATTAGTTGGAACAAGAGGTGATGGTTATAAGGGTGTTAAGTATGAAAAACTAACATCATTACTAATTGAAGCGATAAAAGACCAACAAATTCAGATTGACGAATTAAAATCTAAACTTGAAAAATAAATGTCATTTCAAAGAGGACCAACATATAATAGTGTAAGTGAAGTAAAGGGGCCGTCAGGTTTTTATAAAATTGTCACATCGATGGGACCGATAGTCGTATATATTGATCAAGATTACGATGGTGGTGGTTGGGTTCTAGCATTATCAAATAGAGAGTACACAGGTGGGATGAATAATCTTAAGTACGATGATGCAATTAATAATTATAATTATCGAACTGGTGGTTCTGGACAAAATAGTTCCAACATAGTAGTCACAAGTGATAGGACAATAAAAACTTTAGGTATAAGTGGTGTTAACTCTTGGTTGGGGTTGAAGTTTTGGTCTGAGTTAACAGGAAGAAAAAGTGATAATAAAATTCATGTCACTCAATTTGTTTCTAACTCTCCAGTTACACTTAACGCAACCTCATCCCATAATAAGAGATCAAGTTGGACTTCCACAGGATTCAACCCAAATTATGGTTTTAATAGTGTAGGTAACATATCCAACCAAGTGGGTGGGTCTACACCAGGTATGTACTCACACGCAAGTAGTGGTAATAGTTTAACCACTTATGACAATGATCAGGACACTAACGGTGGTAATTGTTCTACATATTATAATAATAATCCATGGTGGTATAGTAGCTGTTGGACAGGGAACTACTTTGCCGGTGGAGGTTATCAGGATAGACCTTATTGGGTTAGTTCTGGTGGTGATAACCACGCATATGGTGCTGTTTATATAAAATAGAAATATGGAAATAGAACTTAAAGATATGAAATTGATTTTCACTTTAAATGGTGAAACATACACTCGTACTGTTGAGGATTTGGAGGGAAATTTAATATGGACTAATGGTGAAGAACCGTATGATGAAAACTACGGAATTAAAATTTTTGATGAGTGGGAAACTCAAATGAAACAACTTTCGTTTTGGAAAATTGTAGAAGTAGAAAAAAATTTATAAGATATGTTTGAAAATAGAAGATGGTTGGTAATACCAACAGAAATTACAGGGTCGATTGATTTTAACGAGGTTTTAGAGTCTTCAGTGGAAGGTTTAAGGTTATCGTTAGACGGTACTCAAACGTTCGTTAAATACGATGTTACTGAAGTGACATCATCTTTTGAAAGTGTGTTTATAAATGCAGAATCAGGAGAAGAAATAACTGAGACAGTTGAATCAGGTGTTTTTGGAAGACCCTCAATTTACTCAGAAGAATACAACGAATATAATTACCAAGAAATTTTATCTCTATTAAGTACTAATAAGTGGAGTGTAAACGATATCAAAGAGTAAGATGGCAACAAATGGTGGAGGTAAAATAATAAGAGATGGATTAGTATTTGGATACGATAGTGGATATGGTGTTGCCAATAATAGTACACCAACAAAATTTTATAAAGGTGAACCAACAACCAACCTAAAGTCAAGTACTCAAACAAGTGGTGCTATAAATGGTATGCAAGGTGTTGGTCTTACTTATGTTGGGGAGGAAGATGGTTATTCAAAATATTCAATGAGTGGTACTTTTAGTGCTGGTACGTACCCTTATTGTATGTACTTAAGTCCACAACAATGTTTGGCAGGAATGAGATATTCCACCCAAGTAATAATTAAAACAAATGTTAGGGATAAGTTTAACTACTTTGGTTCAAATGGGGTGAGTTATGTAAATCAACCAAAGAACCATGAGGGTGTGAATAGTAGTACTCTTTTATCTGACGGTAGTCAACTCTTACAAAGACAAGGATTTGAATATACATCAACTACAACACAAGCGGGTTATTTGTGGACCAACCCAATAAACAATACAACATTTAATCCATCAACTGATTTTGTTTATATTAAACATTTTCAAATTGAACAAAAAATTCATTGTACACCATTTGTGAGTGATGAACGTGTGGCAACAAAATCACTTATTGATTTAACTAAACCTACGGATGACTTTCCTATTTCTTCACTTATATATGTTGGAGACATCTCATTTGATTCTACAGGTCAACCCACTTTTGATGGTACCAATGATGGTATAAATTTAGGAGACCAATCTAATTTCGACTTCACCAATGGTATATGTAGTATTGAAGCAATAGTTAAATTCCCAAGTACTTGGACTGGTGGTAGTCAATACCCCAACTTAATAAGTAAAGGGGCGTCTGCCGGTTGGGATACCAATGGGTGGGCTTTATTTGGGTTTAGAGATTGGGGTGGTAAAAAATCATGGGGGTTTGGAATGCGTAATGGTAGCACAAACAGAATTGTTAGTAGAAACAATGTTGCGGAAGATGTCTTTTGGCATATTGTGGCCACTTTAGATGGAACAACTATGAGATTATACGAAAATGGTGTGGAGGTATCAACAAATACCCAAACCATAAATCCCGCAGAAAACACAACTAACGTATATATTGGGAGAGGACCTAGCTCACAGTATTTTCCTGGCGACTTACCAGTGTCGAAAATATATAGTCGAACATTGTCACCTAAACAGATAGAACAAAACTATAAAGTATATAAAAACAGATTTGATTTATAATGCATACAGGACCAAACATAGAAAGAGACGGATTAGTATTTGGATATGATACTCACGATAATAGTAGATTCTACAAAGGACCATCAACTACGAATCATCTAATTAAGTTAAACACATCATTCTCAAATACAATACGAACCAATGGAAAGGCGGTTGCCGGAGAAGAAGAGGTAAATATACCAACAATAGGGATCCGTAAGGTTAAATATGTTGAGTATTTTAATAACTATAACAACGGTAATGACTTGGGGTGTTGTCCAAACTTATTTAATTATCACGGTGGTACTACAGTCCCATTAGTTGGTAACCAATCTTATACCTATTCAATTGTTTACAAACATACTGGTGGTTATACTCACCCTAATTTTATGTACAGGTATAGATATAAGGCAGATAATACATACATTGGTGAGGGTGGGTTACATAGTACTGCAAGAAGAACTCATTTAGGTGATGGTTGGTATCATGCTTGGGGTTCGTGGACAACAAATTCAGATGCGAATTATGGTAGATTCTACTCGTTTTTGTATAACTACGGAACTACAATACAAAGGTTTTATGTTGCGGCGATATCTTTAGTAAAAAACAATAGTGGTAGTGAACATTTAATAATTCCACCAAACCTACTATTAGAACCAAACACATCTGTTGGAACAACAGATTCTATAACCGACTTAAAAAAAGAACTTGAAATTGACGTATCTAACATGTCATTTGATTCTACGGGTCAACCTACTTTTGATGGAACAGATGATGATATTGATTTAGGTTCTGATA
>Ga0181377_1000076_pt1 | contig 39289 bp, 41 predicted proteins | sample LowvirmetaG_9_FD_130160 | JGI IMG/M metagenome (GOLD analysis project Ga0181377, IMG submission 130160) | Marine viral communities from the Subarctic Pacific Ocean - Lowphox_13 viral metaG | ecosystem: Environmental > Aquatic > Marine > Oceanic | place: Subarctic Pacific Ocean | collected...
AGTCTGAAACCAGATTAAGGTCTGACCTACTAAAAAACATGCAATTCCTAATATTAGGCCTCTCAAAATAATTGACTTGTAGTGGTTAATAAATGTGAGATGAATGAATCTCTGTGATGTTCTGTTGGTCCTGCTTCTTTAATTGCAGTAATATGTTGTTTTGTACCATAGCCTTTGTTAGAACCCCAACCATATACATTACCACCTTCTAGGCTTCGCATATAATTATCTCTTTCTGTTTTAGCTAAGATACTAGCAGCCGCGATACTTGTGTAGATATTATCTCCACCAACTACAGTTTCAAAAGGTTTACCGTCAAAACCGTGGAATTGATCTCCATCAATTAGAACGAAGTCAAAATCTTGTTCTTTTGCAGTAGCCTCAAGAGCCCTTCTCATGCCTTCTAAGGTAGCCTTTAAAATGTTAGTGTTTTCTATTTGCTCTACATCGATATGTTGAATGGAGTATGCTAAACAGTTATCTAAGACTAGTTGGCGTGCTGCAACCCTCTCATCTTCTTTCAGGATCTTAGAATCTTTAATAAGTTCATGTTGGAATCCGTAAGGCATAATACATGCCGCTACAGTTACTGGTCCTGCGAGTGCGCCTCTACCAGCTTCATCTACACCCACCTCAATAGTTTGAGGATTACCAGTGTGACTGTGCTTTAATAAAATGATTTTAGACATAGGTAAACTTGTTTAACAGTTATACCTTAAAAGAGTCCTTTGTTTCTAGCTTTTGGTCCTAGTTCTACAGGTCTATCCCATCTCATTTGTACTTCATTCTGATAGAAGTCACATTTTTTATAGAAGTCTATATTCTCTTCAGCACAATTAAGTATTACTTTGTAACACCCACGCTCTATTGCTATGTCTTTTAATTTTTCAACTAACATTGTGCCAATACCTCTCGAGCCAGCAAATTTAGATACTGCCACATCTTCGATTAAGCCAACTCTATTGCCACCTCTTAAAAGTTTATTAATAATAATAATTGAAGCCGCTCCTACTACGTAGCCATTTTGCTCAACTACATAATATACAATATCTTTATTATCTAGAATATTCCACCATTGTCTAGTCGATGGCGTAGTTATACCCTTAAATGCTTGAGTGTAAATATCGCAAATACTTTCAAGGTCATCGTATGTGGCCTTTCTAAGTTTTACTTTATGTTGTTCTGGATTTTCCATTTGTCGTAGCGGACTACAACCTCCTGTAATATTTTAGCCCTAACAATATCTTTCTCTGTAAAGATGTGAGTACCTACTCCTTTTACATCTTGTATAAGTTCAATAAAATCAGGTAGGCTAACTTGCGATGCTTGGATGTCTGCTTGACTGACATCTCCAGTAACTACAACTTTACTATCCTTTCCCATTCTGGTTACGAATAGCATTAGTTGTTTAAAGTTAGCGTTTTGAGCTTCATCTAAAACCATAAGTGCATCATCAAAAGTATCACCTCTCATATATGCTAATGGTTCAAATCTAATTATCTTTTTTTCAAATAGAGTCTCAGTCAATTCATGACCGATAATTTTAACTAGATTGGATTTGTATGATTTCATATATGGATCGACTTTATCTTCAATCCCGCCTGGTAAATGACCAAGCTTTTCTCCAGCTTCTTGGATTGGCTTACATAATATGATTTCTTTAATCTCTTTATTCTGCAACATTTGTAAAGCACTGTAACATGCTGTAAATGTTTTCGAGGTTCCTGCAGGTCCATAGCAAAATGTTATATCATTTTTAGCTATTGTTTGTACATAGTCACGTTGTCCGTTTCTAAGTCTTATTTGTTTAATACCTGCAGCGATCGATGCTGCTCTAGAGGTTCTTGCCATAGTTTATTTATTTTTAGTCCCCGGCCATCAGTACAAGCTCTTTTAATTTAAGTAGCTTATTACACTTTTCATACTCTTCCAGTGTTTCAAAATATCTAATCATTAAATCAACAAACTTTGAACGCTGTCCGATGCCATGAGGAATTTCAATTAATTTATCTTCATCCTTAAATGCTACAAACCTATTTACCGTCTTGGTAAAGTTCCTTGTAATTTGATAATAGCTAGCTCTCATTAGGCTATCTTTATCTGAACTTGAAATAAATCCGCTCATAGCTTTTATTATTCTTTTTCTGATAACTTATATATTTGTGAAGACTTGCACACATTACGATATGTAGTGCTAAAATTATTAGTATATTAAAATACTTTGTTAATCTTGGTTTTCAGAATCAGACTTCTTTTGAAGATATACCGCTTTTTGCTTTTGAAGTCTCTTTTTTGCTGAAGGTTTAGTAAAGTGCTTACCGTCTCTAAGTTTTTTAAGTTGCTTAGTTTTGATTACTTTAGTCTTTAATTTTCTTAAAGCCTTTTCTATGTTTACTTTCTTTTCTAACTTTACTATTAGCATATATTACTTTTTTGTTCAGGATCTATTAAATTGATACTCTGTTTCATCTTAATTAATTTAGCACATTTTTCATAAGATTCTTGCGATTCGTAATATTCTAACATATCTTCTAAGATTTCAAACTTACGCTCTTTAGGCATGTCAGATAATAAAACGTATGCTGGATGTTCCATCATAGCATTGTAAAGAACCGTAAAAAACATAGACTTATTATTTACGAGCAAACCTTCTATTGCTGCATAAAAATCTTTTTTATTTCGTCTATTATTATTTCTAAATGTTTCCATTATGTATTTTATGTACTTTACTTATATATTCGAGTTGTTCCTCGTTTAAGTCAGGGTAGCTAGGATTTAATTTTAGCATTAAATTACCGCGTATTCCAGATTGATAATCTGGCCATCCTTTATTTTTAAGTCTTAGTACTTTTCCAGGTTGGCTATGTTTAGGAATCATAACCGCAAGAGGACCATCTAAACTATTGATAGTTATCTTTGTACCTTTCATAATGTCAAACCATGGCAGGCTATATTCTCGCCATATATTGTTTTTTTCATCTATTATATTCTCAACATTTAGTTCTACTGAAATCTCTATAATAACATTACCACTAGGCAATTGAGAATTAAATGGATGTGGGCTACCTTTTCCATGCACAACTAGCCTCTGTCCAGTTTTAGCGCCTGGCTTAAGATGGATTGTAATATGTTCACCGTTTACGTTAAAGTTCTTTGTAACACCGTAGAACGCTTCACTAAAAGAAATGTGTAATTGTACTCTTATATCGTTACCCTTAGACTGCTGTTGTTGAAATGGACCACCATTGCCACGAAAGAATTGATTGAATAGATCTGAAAAGTTTCCATCCATTCCACCCATATTATTAAAATTGGCAAATGGATTTTCTTGTACAGTATCATATTGTTGGCGCTTTGTTTCATCACCAACTACGTTATATGCATCTGCAATTTCTTTAAACTTATCTTCGTTACCACCTTTATCAGGGTGGTGTTGCATACTAAGTTTTCTATAAGCTTTCTTTATTTCTGCTTGAGTTGCCGATTTATCTACACCTAAGGTTTGGTAGTGGCTCACTCAATTTCAGTTTTAGAGTTTCTTATTTCACGAACTTGTAAAGACTCTAATTTAGCTTTACGTTTCTCAGCTACAGTCTCTCGCTTGTTCGATGCTTCCATTGCGTCAGCAATTCTTTTAAGTTGTTTTGCTATATCTTTAGCTATCTTGTCGTCCATGTCTATTCTTAATTAAGTCTGACTTACCATTTTGGAAATCTTGATAAGGCATTGACTTATCCTTCTCTCCTTTATGCGGGCCATTTACCATTATAGTATCTTTATATGGATTTGTTTCACCTGAGTGACCTGTCTCCTTTGCTTTACGACTCATCCATGCATGTAAATCTTCTACACTACCTTGGAATTGTCTTGACCTTTCTAGATCTGGATTATCACTAGCGAAGTCTTCAAATAGTTTTATATACTTCATAGTCTTATAGGTATCTTTCAGCCATACGCTTCCAGTTAGGAAGGCCTGCCATTTTAAATCCTGCAGCTTTTACAAATGTTCTCATTGATACATCTTTTGCCTGCTTCATGAATTCATATATTTCCTCTTTATCTTTCATCGCCATATCAGTAGGTTCTAAGTGAGGTAATAACTTTTTCATTCTTTCCATAAGAGTTGAATCATCAGGATTAACATCGATTAAGATCGATCTAGATCTGATTGCTCCATCTGGATCTGCTTTATCTTTTTGTAGGTTAGAGATAAAAATAACTCTACCTGCAAATTCAAATGAGTTAGGTACAACACCTGCTTCTAATAAGTTAAACTCTTCTTCTGGAGTTACATCTTTAGGATCGTAAACTGCTTTTGTTTTCTTTAGGTATGAAATCTTTCTGATAGCTTTTGTATCTAACGCAGCCTTCATTAAGTTTCTACCATTCTCATCTCTAAATACTGCATCACAATCATCAAATACTAAAGTACCATTTCTATATTGATAGAACTTTTTGTACATCATAATTACAGATGCCGCACCAGAAACTAAAACATAGTCTTGGTCTTCTACTAGACCTTCATCTTTAAGTGCTCTTTCAACATTGTAAGTTTTACCAGTACCAGCTCTACCAGATATGAATAAAGAATTGAAAGCACCTGCACCAACTCTTCTTGAGATCTGGTAAATGTCTTCCATTGTTTCTTCTAAGTATTTTACTTTGTCATTAAGTGTTGCATCATTCTGCGCAACAGCAGGAGAATCAACTGGTTTTACACTAACACCTTTCTTAATTCTAGAAATTTGTCTATAAGGTACTTCTAATGCTAATGCAATAGATCTTACTGAATCGCCAGCACCTAGTTTATCATTTACTTCTTTTAATTCTGCAGTTGATAGGGCTCTTGTTTTAGCCTCGTTAACTTCTAAAGACTCAGCAATAACTTCTGAATAATAATCTTTCTCGTTGACTAGTTTAACAAACTCATGTAGTAATTTAATTACTGGAATCTTGTGAGTACCTGCTTCTAAACTAAAATCAGCAACTGGGTTTTCAGCATTAGAAAAATATTGTAATGAACCGATAATTCCAGCAGCACCAGATGTATTCTCTGAAACTCTAAAAGCCTCTTTACCTTTAGCAGAGTAAAACATTACTCCAACATTATCTTGCCCATCAATATTTGCTGTATGTGCAAATGGGAATTTTAAAAACTTTAAACCAGTTTTCTTATTGACAAATTTAGCTACAATATCAGCAGCTCTTGATAGTGCTGGTTTTACATATTCTACTTTAGCAGCGAAAGCATTAGCCTCGTTAACAAATTCTGATAAATTAGGAATTCTATTCATGTTCTTCTATTTTAATTTGGAAACACCTGATCTACTTGAGGTTTAAGCTCTTTAGATTTAAAGTGTTTTACTATTTCTTTTTTAGCCTGTCTCTTTTCATTGTTAGACAGATTTTTATATGCGTCTTGAATCCACTTGTTATTTTGAGTAGCTCTCTTCCATTGTCTACCATCATCAATATACTGTGCATAAAAGTCATAAGATTTAAAATACTTTAAGAACGTCTCTAGCTTTGACATAAAGTCTTCTTCTAGTTTATTCTTTAATTCTTGGTATCTCATCTTCTTTTTATTAAAGTAGTACTCCCATCCTTCAGGTTGCATTCTATATGCAGACGTTTTATACATGTGAATGTAATCACCTGACTCTAACTCTACAAAGAATTTAATACCTTTATCTGCAGACTGATCGTCAATAGATTTTATCATATCTTCTTTAGGTAGTAGTCTACCAAGACAGAACTCTACGTCTTCTCTCATTTCTACTGGAGAACCCCAGTTTCTTTTGAAATCTGAGTATGCCTGATACTTTTCTAATGTCAAAATATACTTCATAGATTATATATCATCATAATATTTTCAATAAAAAAACCCGCGAAAACACTAGGTCTTCGACGGGTTCATTTCGGGGGCCCGCACTTCCGTTAAGTGGATGTGCGTCTATTATATATCTTTTTAAACGCTAACTAATATCTCTTCGATCTTTTCTAGCTCGTTTTGAAGCACTTGACACTTCTCATATTCCTCTAGGTCAATGAAGTGTTTTGTCATATAAATTAGTGTTTCTTTTAGCCCAGTTAGCTCTGTTTGAGTCATTTCTCGTAGATGCCAAGCACTTAATCCATTCTTTACAATGTTTTGATAATTGTGCTCGATAGCTTCGAGAATCATTTTTTCACGATAGTTTTCTAGTTTGTTTTCAAACTCTGGATCGTTTAAGTAATCGTCTATATTAAATCCGTCTTTATTCATTATCCGAATATTTTTCTAAGTACGTTAGTAGCTTGAGCGTCAGTCTTTGCATTTTCATACACAAAGTCTACTACTCTTGATTGTGAATAGCCGGCGAAGTAGTGATATTTAGCTTCTTCTAATAGATTTTTTGTTGACATAGTTTGTATTGTTTTTAATTACAGTACTAATATACGAAAAATATCTGACATAAAAAAATATTTCGGCAACTATTTTGAAGAAATCTCTATCTTATTTGATAGAGATTGTCTTCTTGTTATTAGATGTCTTAAAGCTAAGTTTTAAGATACCATCTTTCATTGTAGCATAAAGTGAATCCATATCTGTTTCATTTGGAAATCTAAATTGCTTAGTAAAAGATTTTGCAAAGCCATCTTCTTTCTCTTCAGCAGAGATAGTTAAGATTTGACCTTCAGCTTCAATGTTAATATCCTTCTTGCTAAAACCTGGTAGGCTAACCATTAAAGAATCTTCACCTACTTTATAGTCTGGTCCAGTAATTCCTAATGTGTCCCAATCTTTTCTAGCAGTTGGAAAGTTAAAGAATGAATCAAATGCGTCGTGAAATGATCCGTTGTTTAGTTTTGATAAATTTGTTAAATACATAATTTTAATGTTTTGTTTTAAATTATTTGTGCGTTCGTGCACAGTACTTATAGTGAAAGAACTATGCCAAAGCTGTTTTTGTGACGATGTGTCACTGTTTTATTAAATTGAAGTAAATTTTAGTGACATATTGGCATACCCGACATTTTTAATATGACGTTTGCGGTAGCCTTAATATCTTTCTCACAATAAGTTTTTATCTCATCGTGTCTGTCATTCCAATAATATTCAGAAACTTCTGAACCTGACATGGCATCTTTTGGAGAGGGGATGCCTAGGACTTCTGAAATGAGTCCTAGTTTAGCAGAGTCCCATCCTCCGAATTGCCATACATCTTTTGTATCAAGTAAACAGTTTTCCCAAGGCTTCATTTTATGTAAGTGAAAATGTCTTGGTACTTTTACATCGTTAATTAAAGATCTTTTAATAATATAAGGCATATCGAAACCTTTTATGAAGTGGCCAACCCATTTCATCCCTGGGTACTTTTGCATGATCTTAGAGGACATATCGTGAAAGTCCTTTAGTATCTTACCTTCATCAGTCCCGTTGAATGAGACAGCCTTAAAACCATTAGGAAAGCCTGTTTCGTCAAATTGTAATTGACCAATAGAAATACAAACAATTCTACCCCATTCTGGATTTAGACCAGCCATTCTTGGAAACATCTTATGTGGATCTTCAAACTCGGCTAATTCCACCGGATTCTTTTGAACCAACTGCATAGTCTTTAGGTTCCAATATTGTTCTAATTCTGGGTTCTCATCGATAATCTCTTGAAACGTCTCTTTTTGAGTTGCTGTCTCAATGTCAATGAATATCATTTGTTTTAATTCGTCTATTGTGTACATTCTTTAAATCTTTAATCCTTTTATACTAAAAAACTGCCTAGCGTTAACTAGACAGTTCTTATACGTTCGAAGTCTTATTTGTTTCTTAAGAACTTCCAGATTAATCCTATTAAACTATCGGCTTTATACTTCTTGCCTTTGTAGTTTAATAAGTAATCTTTTCTTTCATCTTTTTTCATAATTGTTGTTTTAAGCCATCCAACCGTCTGAAGCTTCCCAATCTTTAATTGAGGTTAAGAGTGAATATGCTTCAAAAGAAAGTGCTACTGAAACGTAGCCGCCAGTTACTGAGTTTGGCACTTTATCTGGACTTAGATAATAGTCAGGTGCTTCCTTAATTCTACCATTAAGGAAATCAAACATTTGATCTACGTCCATGTGATGGACCCAAATGTTTATATGCATACATGCCATATTTGCTTTACCCATTACTCTTTACTAAATCTTTTTTTATCGAACCCGATTGTCGAGTCAATATCTTTCTTCTGGTACATATCTATCTGCGCGTCATCAGTAGAATGTAGTTTTTTATCATAATAATCTTGATAGACTTTTTTGTAGAGTAATGCCATTACACCATAGAGAGGAGCAAACTCTGAAGACATTTCTACTACCCATGGTTTTCCATCAGTATCAACCATTAAGTCTATTGAGTATATGTCTAAACCTTTATGTGCCTCATTCATTTCCTGAAATACTTCATTCCATTCCTTTGGCATTTTAGATAAATCCTTTAGGACATATTTAAACAATAGTTTATCTTCTTTCTTTTTTGTCATCTCTTTGGTCTCCTTGTTACCATGTACTCTTTGTACCCACATAACAGGCTCACCTCTCCACATCATTATTCTGTGTTCTTCATCGATGTCTATCTTCTCGCTGAAGACTTCAAAATCAGAAAGGTCCATATCTTTAGCTGCTTCGAGAGTATCTATTTTAATAATACCTTGTCCAGAATATCTGTTATCTGGTTTTGCTATAATAGGGAATTCTAACTGATCTAAATCTTTTGCATCTGATGTAGTCTTAGGCACATGTTTAGAATCTTTGTGTGTTTCGTGCCATTTAACTTTTGATGCTATTTCCATCTTCTTCTCCTTAGGATTATAGATTAATTCTTTTGGAGTACCTGCATCTAATAGTCTTTGTGTATGGATATTACAAAAATTAATTACAGGCATATCAGCCTTCATAGGCTCATTACCTTTAGTAAATAATTGCATATAATTTCTAGCAAAGCAAGACTTATCAGTTACGTACTTAAAATCAGTCAGCTCAGTGGATACGCACATAATAACTTTATGCAATCCTCCGTAACCCTCATTAAGGAATGTATGGAAATCTTTAATAATCATAGATTATATATCTATGAATTTAGGATGGGAATACTTCTATAGTTCTTTCTTCTCTAACTAAATCTGCCCATTTGCCTTCATATCTTGTACCTTTGACAATATGGTTATCAACCCAGTGATAATTACCACCTCTAGGCTTTTCCATTAGTAGGCCATGGTATTTGAATCCATGTTTATTTAACCATGTTTCTGTAATCTCTCTTACCTCTTCAGTTCTTGAAGTAAAGAATGTAATTACATGTCCTTCGTCAAACCATTTATTAAGAGTCTCTACTGAGCCTTGATATGGTTCTACTACTGACATTCTTTCTGGTTCTTCGTTTGGTACATCGTCAGTAATTGTACCGTCAATATCAATTAAATAATTCTTACAACCGTTCTTTAATACTGGAGAGACTAAGTGTCCGTCATCTCCTACTATCTTATTAAATGTGATTTCTTTTTTCATGTATCTTTTGTTACTTAGTTTTCTTTTCTCATAAATGAAACGCAAATGTATCTCTTACCTGCGTAAATTGGTCTAGCACCATGTAAGTGTGTAACCATACCAGGGTGAAGTGTCGCAACTCCTACTCTTTCTGGATTTGATAATAAATTATATTTTGGAAACCATGTTCCACCACCGTCAAATTCATCATTTAATTTAACCACCATAGTTACGTGGCTAAAGTCGTGATGTAATGAAAGGTGTGATTGTCTATCTGTAGTATATCTTGCAAGGAAGTTTTCGCTAAACATATCCTTCCAACCTTTACCTTCTAAAGTCCATAAGTGAATACAAAGAGGATAAACAACTTCTTTAAGTACTTGATGATATGCGTCTTGTAAATTTATGTCTTGTAATAAAACATCGTTTGTAGGATAAAACTCATGTCTATCAATTGTCCACTTGTCCAGGGCTTCTGAAAGAGCTACAGCTTCTTTACAAAACTTCTCTGTAAATAGTGGGAATTCATATACGTTATGTCCAATATCATCAACCATTAAATCATACTCACCTTTTAGCATTGATTGATTTACATATTTTAATTTCCAAGCATCCCAATCCGCTGTGTCTAATATTTCAAAATATGGTTCTTTAGGTGTTTTTAGTTCTGTTTGTTTTTTCATTAAATTAGGATTTAATTTAGGATCTAGTTCAATTGTTGAATCTTCTTGCGCTCTTTTCTGTTGAATAAACTTTTCAGACTCATGAGCTATCGCAGTTAATGTTGGCGGAAATAAAGCTGCAATATCTGGTCTTCTATGTGTAGAATAAGTTGCTGCTAAAAATTCATCAGCCGGAATTAAATTCTGCTTAATCTTATAGTTGTTTAATAATTTCTTTGCACCTTCTAAAGTAACTACATAAGCATGTGTACAATAACTTGCGGTTGGTGTAACCCAGCTACCTCCTACAGACTCTTCTTCTGCCTTCTTATTAATCTTCCATCTACCAAGGTATGCAATATCAAAATCTACAGTAGGTTCATCTAGTTCTCCTACTTCGCCATTACCTTTAAAGTCATCTTCTAAGATTAAAGTTCTTTCTAAACCTTCAGCTACAATTCTTTCCCATACTTTAATATGAGATACCATACACCCTACTTCACCTGGAATAACATCTCTTTTCCACCAGTCATTCCATGTATCTTCAAGCTTCCATTTACTATAAGCGGCATAACCTTCTGGAGCTCCTTTTTCAACACCATTCCATGCAGGAAATATTTCATACCCAGTTTGGTTTGTAAAGTTTAAACCTTGTAAACCATTAAGCGTCTTGTCCTGCATTTCAGCATCTTGACTATCTAATGATATTATATAAATTTTATCTATGTTCATAATTGTTCGCGTTTTCTTGTTCTTGTCTAAGTCTATTATATGAATGCTTATCTGCATCCCAATCTACATCTAGTTCACCATCTATAAGTTTCCTAAATAACTCTTTCCAAACATAGGCTCTTTGATTCCATGTTTGTTTACTTGCCCATCGATGTGCTTTATTCTTTGCAAATATTTTAAGAGATGGAGATAACTTCTTCAATGTTTCTATTAATTTATCCCACTTTGTTTCATCATCGTCTAGTATAATACCAGAGTGTACAGTTTCTTTTAAGCCTGCTACTTTAGTAACTATAGGTAAGACTTTAGCGTATTGCATTTCTAAAGCTGTAATACAATAGGTCTCTTCATAAGATGTTAAGTAACACCAATAATCAGATTCTAACATCGCCCTATGTAATGTTTTTTGATCTACAGGTCCGTGGAATGTAACCCCTATATTTTCTAATATTTCTTTATGTTCAGTAATCCACTCCATTTGTGAATATTCATTAGAATATGCTGGCCAATAAACATTTAATGTAGCATCATATAATACGTCTTTTATTCTAGGCCAGTTTTTTAATAGGTCTATTAAATCTCTATCAATTGCTGATGACCATATAAATGAGTTAATCTTTTTCTTAGGATGTCCTACAAATGTAGACTTGTCAATACCATTACCAATCTTAGCCTGATTTTCTTTTAGCCATCTATAATTATCTTGGTGTTTCCAGGCATGCCAATGTGTTAACGTGACTGTTGCATCTAAGTAATCAGAATCATAATCCATGATTTCCTGTACTAAATCGTTTTCTATTTCTACGCCATTCCACCAATGGTGTACTTCTGTATTATGCGCCCAAAATATCTTCTTAGCATTATACTCTCTAAATTCTAAAGCAAAGTGAGCGTAAGAAGTTCCTACAATAATATCGAAAGAATCGTGGTGTTTATTATGTATATGTTTAAGATTACAATATTCAACACCTCTTATATTACCTGAATTTTTAACCATACCAGATACTACAACGTCATAACCAAAAGTAACTAGTTCTTCTGCTATTTTAATTACTGCTATTTCTGAACCTGCAATTCCTGAAGTTGTGTTACCATCCCATTCGTTCTTTTGGTAACCTGTATAAATAAGTACTTTCATATATTATCTGTAATGAGCTCCACCAACCCAAAGTACCAAAGATTTTCTAGTACCTTTTGTAACTGGACTTACTCTATGCATCATATAACTTGCAAATAAAACTCCTACACCAGCTCCTCTTTCACAAGTTCTAACATGACTAAATTCACCATCACCATTACTTCCAGTACAGAGTTGTAGTTCACCACCTTCATAATCATTACTATCAGATAATTGAATAGTAATTGAAACCTTTCTTCTAGATGGTAGTTCACCTGGACCAATATCTTGGTGCCAGTCATAATGTCCGTTTTCAGAAGCATAGTATTCTGTGTATTGAATACACTCTAATGCACTTCTTAAATCAAAATCCCATAATGCATCATTTGCTTCTGTAGAAAGAGTCATCATTCTTTCATATAACCAATCCCAGTCAGCGTTATCTTTTGGAAGCCATTTTACCATTGAAGATCTAGTAGACCCTCCGTCTTTGCTGCCAATTGTTGTAGCTCTTTCTGCTTCTGGGAGTTCACTTGCAAGGGCTATAACCTTGTCAACTTCTTCTTTACTTAATGCGGTTTTAAACCAGTAATATTCTTGTGGGTTGTTTTCTTTTGTATCGTATAGATATTTTGCCATGGAAAATAATGTTTAACAGTTATACAACTAATGTTCTATTTGTTTATTTATCCACCTTAATTTTATGCGATTAATATTATTAGATATAAGCTTTCCTGTGTTATCCCACTCAGATAGTCTAAAAGAACATGTTTGGCTAGTTCCAAACAATCCCCACCATGCTTTAGTATGTATTATATTAGATATTATATCTCCAGAGGGCGCATCCTTAGAAGCCACTGAAATGGCTATATCTTTTACTATCTCCGGATTGCATGAATTACCTATTGCTGTTGTATTATCTAGCTTAAATTCATAAGTACCATAGGGGGAATCACAATAACCTAAACTAGCATAATAGTCTTCATACATTAAGAATTGTTTAAATTCATAATCTGAAACAGAATCTAATAATGGAAGAGTATACCATTCAACCTCTGTTAAGAATGCTGTAATTATTGTATCTTCTCTTTTAGAAAGTAGAAGTAACGACATTAAAGTCCTGCTTGAGTCTCAGCGATTGCAGCCCTTGCTTCAAGTTCTTTTATCGCTTCAATTAATAATGCATTTAAGTGGTTATAGTTAATTGTATAATAACCGTCTTCTCCTTCGTCCTTTGGAAGATGTTCTAATACTTCTACTAGGTCGGGCTCAATAGCCGCTAACTCTTGTGCAATTAAACCAATTCTTCTAGGTTTTTGTTCACCATCTTCAACCCTATCGTAACCGAATCTATCAGCTAAATCATTTGAATAGAAATAATAAGATTCCATTTGTTTTACTTTCGCTAAAGCGTTTGTAATAAGGCCTTGTACACTTTTAAGTCTTTCATCAGATCTTCCCTCAGGAGCTTTACTTAACTCATCTTTAGGGTTGTGCACTAAGAATCCACTAGCAAAATAGTTATCTACATCTTCTACGTCTGGGTTAGCTACCCAAACAGATTCGTGTACTTCTTCTATAGTAGTTATATCAACCCACTGGTAACTCTCGTTAAGCATTTGGTCTCCTACAACAAGATGCCTAGCAGCTTCGAACGATGTAGTTCCAGCTCTTTTAATAAGTATTGCGTGCTCATTAGTTGCCTTTAACGTATTGTTAAACAAGAAATATCGACCATAAGATCCTTTTGGGTTACTCATTACTTGTGCCGTCATAGCAGTTCCGTTAAATGATGTTGTACTCCATCCATACCAATTTTCATCAGTTCCTAAGCCATCTATATTATATGCTTGTACAGAATCACCTACGACTAAGTCTTCTACATTCTTGTAAGTACCATCAGCCATTTTAATTTGTGTACCATACGGAAGACATTTATCTCCACCACTACCACCACTACCACCTGGTGGGCCAGTTGGACCGTAAGCACCAGTTGCACCTTTTTGACCTTTAGTACCTGTTCCACCTGAAGATCCTCCAAAACCTCTTTCACCTTTTTGACCGGTTAAACCTCTACCAGAACCACCAGTTGCACCAGTTGCACCTTGTGGACCAGCTCCACCTTGTTCTCCTCCAAAACCTTTAGGTCCTGTTGGACCTTTTCCGCCAGTTGCACCTCTATCACCTTTTGCACCTTTTGCACCTGTTGGACCTGTTGGACCTTGACCACCTTGATTACCTCGTGGACCAGTACTACCTTGATTACCTCGTGGACCACCACTACCAGCAGAACCTCGATTACCTCCAGGACCTTGAGCACCGGTAGGACCTTGGCCACCACTAGCACCTTGAGCACCTTGTACACCTATATCACCTGTTGGACCTTTTGGACCGCCAGGACCTTGTGCACCTGTTGGACCTTTTGGACCGCCTGGGCCAGTATTACCTTTTTGACCTTTAGCACCTTGGCCACCAGTACCACCCGTTGGACCAGTTGCACCTTTAGGGCCAGTTGGACCTTGTGGACCTCTATCACCGCCTGGACCAGTTGCTCCTTTTTGACCTTGTGGACCAGTACTGCCTTGAGCACCGATACCACCTTGAGCACCTTGAGCACCTGTTTTACCACGTTCACCTTGAGCACCTCTTGGACCTTGATCACCACCGGCGCCTTGAGCACCAGTACCACCTTGTGGACCTACAGGACCTCCGCCGCCTTGATTACCTCCAGGACCTTGAGCTCCTACAGCACCTCGAGGACCAGTTGAGCCTTGATCACCAGTACCTCCACCGACACCTTGAGCACCTTGGCCACCTTGAGCACCTTGAGCACCTTGAGCACCAGTATTACCTCTTGGCCCTTGGCCTCCGCCATCGCCAGATCCTCCTCGAGGACCCTGAGCACCTACAGGACCAGTCGCGCCTTTATCACCAGTACCACCACCGACACCTTGAGCACCTTGGCCACCTTGAGCACCTTGAACACCTTGATCTCCTACGGGACCAGTTGCTCCTTTAGCACCAGTTGCTCCTTTTGCACCAGTTGCACCTTTTGCACCAGTTGCACCTTTAGGACCCTGAGCACCACCGCCACCTTGAGCACCAGTACCACCTTGTGGACCTACAGCACCTATGCCACCTTGATTACCTCCAGGACCAGTTGCTCCTCTGTCACCTTGATTACCTATAGGACCTTGTCCACCCTGTCTACCTTTAGCACCTATAATACCTTTTATACCAGTTGCTCCTTTTGAACCAGTTAGTCCTACTTGAGCAGTACCTCTTGCAGCACCACCAGGTCCAGTTGAACCTTGGTCTCCTTGAGCACCTTGTGGACCTGTTAAACCATCAGGCCCAGTTTTACCTTTAGCACCTTGACCACCTTGAGCACCTAATTCACCTTTTTGACCTTTAGGACCTGTTACACCACCTGGGCCTTGAGCACCTTGAGCACCTTGATTACCTCCAGGACCAGTTGCTCCTCTGTCACCTTGATTACCTCCAGGACCTTGTTCACCTTGACGGCCTTGCGTTCCTTGTGGACCAACTCCACCACCAGAACCAGATCCACCTTGAGGACCTTGAGCACCTTGTGCACCAGTTGCACCTTTTTGACCAGTATCACCTATACCTTGATCACCTTGTGCACCAGTTGCACCTTTTTGACCTTGTGGTCCAACAACTTTTATACCTTTAGAACCTTGAGCACCTTGAGCACCTTGGTTTCCTTTAGCACCTTGAGCACCTTGAGCACCTTGTGGGCCAGTTGCACCTCTAGGTCCTTGATCGCCGCCACCACCTTGTGCACCAATTGCACCGGAAGCACCACCTTCACCATCGTTAGCTGTTTTACCTCTATTACCTTTTGGACCTTGAGCACCTTGAGCACCTTGACCACCTTGTGGACCTGTTGGACCCTGAGCTCCATTAGCACCTTGAGCACCTTTTTGACCTTGTAGACCAGTGTTACCTTTAGAACCTTGAGCACCTTGAGCTCCTTTTCTACCGTTAGTACCAGCATCACCTTTTGGACCAGTTGCACCTTTTGCACCATCTAAACCTGATATGCCTAATTTACCTTGAGGGCCCTGAGCACCAGTTGCACCTTTAGGGCCAGTTGGACCTTGTAGACCTTGACCGCCCTGAGAACCTTGTGGACCTTGAAAACCATCTGCACCTATAATACCTTCAGCACCTTGAACACCCTGATCTCCTTGTGGACCAGTTGCACCTTTAGGACCTTGTGGTCCTGTAATACCTTTTGAGCCAGTTATACCTTTTTGTCCTACTGCGCCGGCGCCACCAAAATTACCTTTAGGACCTTGAGCACCTCTTTCACCTGAGAAGCCTACAGCACCTTGATTACCTCCTTGTCCTTTTTCACCTTTTCGTCCTTCGTCACCTTGAGGTCCTTGTGGACCTTGAAAACCAGAACCACCTATATCTCCCTCATCACCTTGAGCACCAGTATTACCTTTAGAACCTTGGGCTCCTTGAGCACCTTGTAAACCTTCTGCACCTGTAATACCTTTTTGACCTGTAATACCTTTTAGGCCTGTATCACCAGTGCCACCAGGTTCACCTTTAAAACCTTCTACACCAATAAGACCTTGTGGACCTCTATCACCAATTAGACCTTGATCTCCACCACCACCTTGTGGACCAGTATTACCTTTAATACCCTTTTCACCTTGTCTACCTAGAAGGCCTTGTCCACCTTGTAAACCATCGACACCAATTTCACCTCTATCTCCCTTAGCACCCGTTGGACCTTGATCACCAGTAGTACCCTTTAGACCAAGTTCACCTTTTATACCTTGTTCACCTCTATTTCCCTTTGCACCAACTGCGCCATCAAAACCTGTTTGGCCTTCTCCACCGGTATTACCTTTTTCACCTTTAGGACCTAGCTCTCCTTGAAGTCCTCTCGGTCCAGTAGCACCTTTAGGACCTTGACCTCCACCAGAACCAGAACCACCTTGTGGACCTTGTGGACCAGTTGTACCTTTAGTACCTTTATCACCTTTTGCACCATCACCACCGTCAGCACCTTTAGAACCTTTAGGTCCTGGATCTCCATAAGAGCCTGTTTCACCAGTTGCTCCTTTGGCACCATCGCTAGGTTCATTAACGTTTATCCAAGCATTTGTGTTTGAATCCCACGCTAAATATTGACCGTCTTGCGGGTTTGATATTGTGAATTTTTCAAACTGTTTAAGTTTTAGTTTCGACATGTTATTCTCCGCTGTTTAATTGAGTTTCAATATTAGTTAACTTAGTATCTAATTCTTTAATTGCTTCAATAAGTACTGCAGGTAATTTAGAATAGTCAACACCATAATAACCAGGTTGGTAATATAATTCATGAACTATTTCCGGGAATACTGCTTGTACTTCCTGTGCAATAACACCAATTTGATTTTTTGTACTATCGAACCCTAATGAATTAGCTAACTCATTGTTATTCCAGACAACACCTCTTAATGTTTTAATCTTTTCTAGTGTATTTCCTACAGGACCATCGATAGTCTTTAATCTACTATCTGAGAAGCCAGAAGGACCTTGTGGACCTGTTGGACCCTGAGCACCTTTTTGACCCTTTTGACCTTGAGGACCTGTTGAACCTCCAGCACCTTGATCACCTCTTGCACCTTTTGCACCAGTATTACTAGCACCTGTTGGACCCATTGAACCTTTAGCACCTTGTGGACCACTGCCACCTTGAGCACCTTGAGCACCTCTATCACCTTGAGGACCACCGGCACCGACTTCACCTTTTTGACCTTTAGCACCTTGAGCACCAGTACCACCTTGAGCTCCACCTGGACCTGTTGGACCTTGAGCACCAGTTGCACCAGTACCACCTTGTGGACCAGTATTACCTTTAGGGCCAGTACCACCTTGAGGACCTTGTCCACCTTGTGGGCCAGTTGGACCTTGAGGGCCAGTTGCACCACCGCCACCTTGAGCACCTTGTGCACCTGTTAGACCTTGAGGACCTTGATTACCTTTAGCACCACCGCCACCAGTTGCACCTGTTTGACCTTTTTGACCTTTAGCACCTTGAGCACCACCGCCACCTTGAGCACCTTGAGCTCCTTGAGGACCTTGAGGACCAGGACCACCCTGACTACCTTGAGCACCGGTTGCACCTTTAGGACCAGTTGGACCGCCTGGGCCAGTATTACCTTTAGCACCTCCTGGACCTTGAGCACCAGTATTACCTTTAGCACCAGTACCTCCTTGTGGACCCATCGCTCCTTTAGCACCTTGAGCACCAGTACCACCTTGTGGACCAGTTGCACCTTTAGGGCCACCGGCACCTTGAGGACCTTGTGAACCTTTAGCACCTTGAGCACCGCCAGGACCAGTTGAACCTTTAGGACCTTGTAGACCCATCGGACCGCCAGGACCAGTTGCACCTTTAGAACCTTGAGCACCAGTACCACCTTGTGGACCAGTTACACCTTTTATACCTTGTGGACCTTGACCACCCTGAGCACCTTGAGCACCACCAGGACCAGTTGAACCTTTAGGACCTTGTAGACCCATCGCTCCGCCTGGACCAGTTGCACCTTTAGCACCTTGTGGGCCTTGAGCACCAGGACCTCCTTGAGCACCAGTACCACCTTGAGCACCACCGCCACCTTGAGCACCACCGCCACCTTGAGCACCAGTATTACCTTTAGCACCTTGAGCACCAGTACCACCTTGTGGGCCAGTTGCACCTTTAGGGCCACCAGAACCTTGTGGTCCAGTATTACCTTTAGTACCTTGACCACCTTGTGGCCCAACAGCACCAGTACCACCCTGAGCACCTTGACCACCTTGAGCACCTTTTTCACCTTGTGGACCAGTTAAACCTCTTGGGCCTATTGCACCAGCATCACCTTGTGGACCAGTAATACCTTTTTGACCTTGAGGACCTTGTGGTCCCTGAGCTCCTTGAATACCTTGATCTCCTTGACCACCAGTACCACCCTTTTGACCTTTAGCACCTTGAGCACCAGTACCACCTTGTGGACCAGTTGCACCTTTAGGGCCAGTACCACCTTGTGGTCCAGTATTACCTTTAGGACCTTGAGCACCTTGAGCACCTTGTGGACCTTGAGCACCAGTACCACCTTGTGGACCTAATGAACCTTTAATACCTTGGTCACCTTGTGGACCTGTATTACCTTTTTGACCTGTTACACCATCTACAGCAACACCTGCAACTCCTTGTGGGCCTTTAGCACCAGTTGCACCTTTTGGTCCTGTAATAGTATCACCTTGTGCACCTTGAGCACCAGTTGCACCCTTTTGACCAGTACCACCTTGTGGACCAGTTGCACCTTTTTGACCTGTTGCACCAATATCTCCTTGACCACCTGTATTACCTTTAGGGCCTTGAGCACCTTGAGCACCTTTAGCACCATCACTACCATTTATACCATCAGGGCCTTGGTTACCTTGAGGACCAGTTGCACCCTTTTGACCAGTACCACCTTGTGGACCAGTTGAACCTGTATTACCTTTTTGACCTGTTGCACCTTTTGCACCTTGTGCTCCAATATCTCCTTGTGGACCAGTTGCGCCTTTAGCACCATTTGAACCATTTGAACCAGCAGGACCTTGTGCACCAGTTGCACCTTTAGCACCATTACTACCATTTATACCGTCTGCACCTTGTGCTCCAGTATCACCTTTAGCACCTTGAGCACCAGTACCACCTTGTGGACCAGTTGCACCTTTAGAGCCAGTATTACCTTGTGGACCCTGAGCACCTCTGTCACCTTTAGTACCTTGGTCACCTTGTGGACCTTGCGCACCTAAATCACCTTGTGGACCAGTTGCACCAGTACCACCCTGAGCACCACCTCCACCTTGAGAACCAGTAACACCTTTTTGACCTTGAGCTCCTTGAGCACCAATCGCACCTTTATCACCTTGATCTCCTTGTGGGCCTAATTCACCTTTTTGACCTTTTACACCTTGTGCTCCAATATCTCCTTGTGGACCTAAATCACCTTTAGGACCTTGTGGTCCAGTATTACCTTTAGCACCTTGAGCACCAGTACCTCCTTGTGGACCAGTTGCACCTTTAGGACCTTGTGCACCTTGAGCACCTTGAGTACCTTGAGCACCAGTACCACCTTGTGGACCTAATGTACCTTTATCACCTTGTGTACCTTGTGGCCCAACAGCACCAGTTGCACCTTTAGGACCAGTATCACCTTGTGGACCAGTTGCACCTTTATCACCTTGGGCTCCACCAGCACCTTGACCACCTTGACCACCTTGAGAACCTTGTGGACCAGTTGCACCTTTAGGACCTTGAACACCTTGATCTCCTTGAGCACCTTGTGGACCCGGAGCACCTTGGTCTCCTCTAGAGTTTTGGGTACCTTGAATTCCTTGTAAACCTTGTTCACCCTTTGTACCTTGAGATCCTTTTGAACCGTCATTACCATCAGTACCATCAGTACCAGCAGCTCCTTTTTCACCTTGTGGACCAGTTGCACCTTTAGCACCTTGAGCACCAGTACCACCTTGTGGACCAGTTGTACCTTTTACACCTTGATCGCCTTTAGGGCCAGTTCCACCAGGGTTACCTTGTTCACCTTTAAGACCTTGATCTCCTTTTTCACCTTGAGAGCCACCTCCACCTTGAGAGCCTCCAGTACCTTTTTCACCTTTTTGTCCTTTTGCACCATCAGCCCCATCAAGCGGTGCTGCAGTGTTTTTCCATAACCCAGAAGCTGAGTCATAGTATAAATAGTCACCATTTTGTTCACTGGTGATTAAAATTTCTTGGATCTGTTTTAATTTTAGTCTAGACATTAAATACAGTTTGTATTTTTAATTATATGTTACGCGTTAATGTATATATCAGTTTTCTTTTAAGCTTGGTTCTATTTTTATGTGAATTTTTTAAGTTAATAATCCCAAATACCATGATAATGACACCTGAGATAAAAACCATCATTTATTAACATACCGTCGCCCTCTTTTCTAATACCTCTTGCAAAAATAGTATCTTCCGATATACCTCCTGCTTTAGGATCTGATTGGTGGTCTTTCCAAACAGTTTTACAATCCCATCTATGAACAGTAGCCCATGTTGTAGATTGTACATGTTTATCAGGTTCATTCATAGAGTATTTTTGCCATTTACTCTTAAGACCTTCAACTTTAAATGATTCTCCCCTAGGGCCAAATGTTTGTTGACTTTCTTTATTCTCTAACCATTTATTCATAGCTATATTTTCAATCCAATGAGTCATTGCTCCCCATTTAAAATCTTTATCTGGATTTTGCTTTGTCATAGCATTCCAATGACCTTTAATTATTTTAGAAGCATTAGGCATTAAGAAATCATCTGAATCTAAATATGCATGTAGAAAACCTTCTGCTATAGTTCTAGCAACTTGTCTAGGTAAACCTCTATAGTATTGCATAGTAGAACCTTCTATATTCTCATACATTTTAGGAGTATCTTTATCAACAAAACAATATTTTACTGAAGGTTCCTTTTTAAAATGTTTGTAATAAAGTCTATGTGTTATTTCGCAACCATCTGAAGCTATCACTAATTGTGTTCTAGGATCTAATTTATTTATAGCTAAAAAAGATTTTACAGCTCTAATAAATTTCTTATCTGCATTTGCTCTACTACCTTCGTATTCTCCAAGGTATGATTGCATTATCCATGTAATATCATATTTAAACATAATTATAGATTTTTTGTTGCTTCAGTAGTTCCAAAGACTCTATTATCCCATCCGATATGTCTTACGTATCCATCTTCATCATTCTTTGATAAAGACACTACCATGAAGCCCAGTTTAGCATATACCATATCTATAAGATGTTCATGTACTAATTTATTGTAATTTCCATTTATAGGGTCTAATAGCCAGTCTGATTTTCTTTTTAAACCTGGATTAGATGAGAACCCTTGATAGTCTATTACTCTAAGAGGTTCAGCATCCTTTCTATTAACTTGGTATGATTTAGGTATTACTCTTCTAACACTAACGCCACCAGGTAAAGTAAAGACTCTCTTTTCAATATCATTAAGTATTTTATCAGACTTTGGTCTTATCCAAGCTTGTATAACTTTAGGTTGAGTTTCTAGTATCTTTATTGAATCTTCAATAAAACCACCTCTATAGAATTCCCAATCATCTTCGCTATGGAAAATATATTCTGTATTAACATTCTGGTATAATTTATCTATAGAACCAAACATTCCTAAATTCTCTTCATTAAGTATTAACTTAAATCTAGAATCCCACTTAGTTTCATTTATGCTTTTTAACTCTTCCCATATTTTAGGGTCACATGAGTCTTCTATAATTAACCACTCCTTTATTGGGTATTCATTAAATTTAATAAAGCTATCAACTGTTTGCTGTAGAAGATCCATTCTTCCGCAACTTGTTAAAGCAAATGTTACTTCATGTATTTTAGTTTCTTCCATTTTATTTGTATAAATTTGTTCTCCAATCATATTCGTAACTTAAATCTTTATTTTCTCTATTATGTTTTAAGTCATCTATAAGTGTAGTGTATAAATCAATAAGTCCTTTATTATATGTTGTATATCTTTCTAAAACCCTTTCGCTATTTTCATTATATTTTTCTAGATTTACATCGTGGTTGTCGATAGCATACTTTAATTCTTCTGCTCCAGCGTGTATATTAAAACCTTGATAATAATATCCTGCATCAGCTAACATTTCAGCATTATGTATAAGGGGATATTGTAGATATAACGCGTCTAGGTATGCGTAGTTTAAAGGATTATGCCATTGGTGTGAAACTATAACATCAGCATGTAGAGCTAACGTAGGTATTACTGACATACGACCATGGCATCTTAATTCTGTGCTTCCAGGTTTTGCAATATCTAAATTTTTAATTATACTTTTCCAATAACTATTTTTAATTAAGTGCATAGAGCTCATAACGTTAAGTGTTCCAATACCCCTGCCCGATCTTTTAACTAGGTCTACAATCATTATAGGAATTGTTGCATACTTTACAACATTATGGTTAGGCTCCATTATACAATATCTTAATTTGTCTTTATTTTTTCTAGGAGTATAAAGAGGAAATCCATGTTGTTCAATTGTATATTTTCCAGAATTTAATCTGGCTTGAAATTTATTACAATCTCTATCTAAAAAATAAGGATCCCATACAAATGGAACTGGGATTACTTTTTCTACAGGTAAATCATAAAGAACCGCATAATAATTTTTATTTTGAATACCTTGTTGAGGAACATACCATACCTCATCAATACATCCTCTTTGGTAAGCACTCTCTCCTGTTTGCGCTAAATTTCCTTTTGGAAATATAGATCTTTCCATATCTATAACATAGTTATTACCACAATGATATTTTACAACTCTTCTTCTAGGATCTACTTGCTTCCATTTTTTTACATAATCAGTTTCAAATGAAGTACCTAACATTATCATTAAGTCTATATTACGCTGAGCATCTTCATACTTTTTAGTTGGGAATTCTTTTATATCAAAATCAACATTATCTTGAGTAATTTTAGACAGAGCTTTACCTGTATCTAATATAGTTACAGTGTGCCCAGTTTCTCTTAAAGCTTTTGATAAAAAGATAGCATTAAGTTTAATGCCGTTAGTCCAGATAGACTCATTTTCTTTAGTAATACCTATTGTAATCCCTATGCGCATAGTTCAATGTTTTAATTATATTCTATATATCATGTAAATAAAAAAGGGTCCCGCTAGGGGACCCTTTAAAATTTCTAAGTGAACTTAGACTTTTAGATAAACTTAGCTATTAAGAATGTCCAATTACGTAAATAGTATCTGAACTTTCTAAATTCCAACCAATGTTAGTTAATGTAAACGTTGAACCGTTTGAAGATGACCAGCCATAAGCTTGATCTCCTTCTAAACCATTAAGTCTACCAATAGCTTGTCCGTTAACGAAAACTGAACAATCATCATCTGCAGCAACTTCAACAGTACCTGATACAGTGAAAGATGTTGTACTTGCAAACGTACCATATTGGTGTCTATAAGTTGAATCACCTTCTAACTGAGTGGCTCTTGTTTGTAATGCAGCAATTGCAGCATCAGCGTCAGATTCGTTACCGTTAACATCAGACTGAATAGCAGCAGCTAAAGTCTCTAAAGAGTCAATAGATGCATCAGCATTAGCTTCGTTAGTATCAACGTCAGATTGAACTGCAGCGATAGCAGAATCTGCATCACTTTCGTTACCATCAACATCAGACTGAATAGCAGCAGCTAAAGTTTCTAATGAATCAACAGAAGCAGAAAGAGCAGTAGTGTCACCACCAGTTACAGTTTCTAAACTATCGATAGATGCGTTAGCATTTGTTACAACACTAGCTAAAGCAGTAGACGAAACTTCAATAGAGTCAACTGAAGCATCAAGAACACCTAAAGCAGTGTTAGTGTTACCTTCAAATGTTTCTAAATCAGAAATAGCACTTGCGTTAGTAGAAACTCCACTAGCGTTAGCAGCAGCTAAAGTCTCTAAAGAGTCAATAGATGCGTCAGCATGAAGTTCGTTGTTATCAACATCAGTTTGAACTGCAGCAATTGCAGAGTCAGCATCAGCTTCATTCTGATCTACATCAGACTGAATAGCAGCAGCTAAAACTTCTAATGAATCGATAGATCCATTTGCAACGCCTACGAAGTCAGAAACTACGTTATCGTTTACTGTGTCAACAGACTGTACGAAAGATACGATGTCAGCGAATGAATCTCTATCAATTGCAGCACCAGCTGTAATGTTAGAAATATCAGTTGCGTTGTTAGCAGCTAAAGTTTCTAATGAATCGATAGATGCGTCAGCGTCAGCTTCATTACCGTCAACGTCAGACTGGATAGTACCAGCTAAAGTTTCTAATGAATCAACAGAAGCTAAAAGAGCTGTAGTGTCACCACCAGTAGCTACTTCTAAACTATCAATAGATGCTTGACTGTTAGTTACAATACCAGCTAAAGCAGTAGCACTAGTTTCGATAGAATCGATAGATGCGTCAGCATTAGCTTCGTTAGTATCAACGTCAGACTGAACTGCAGCAATAGCAGAATCAGCGTCAGATTCGTTAGTATTAACGTCAGACTGAATAGCAGCAGCTAAAGTCTCTAAAGAGTCAATAGATGCGTCATGATTATCATCAACAGCTTGTAGTACAGTTTGTAACTGTCCTGAAGCTACTTCGATAGAATCGATAGATGCTTGACTGTTAGTCACAACACCGGCTAAAGCAGTAGATGAAACTTCAATAGAATCAACTGAAGCATCAAGAACACCTAAAGCAGTGTTAGTGTTACCTTCAAATGTTTCTAAATCAGAAATAGCAGAAGCATTGGCAGTAATCGCAGAGTCAGCATCACTTTCATTCTGATCTACATCAGACTGAATAGCAGCAGCTAAAGTTTCTAAAGAATCTATAGATGCTTGAAGATCACTAGTGTTACCACTAGATAGTCCTTCTAAGCTATCAACAGAAGCCTCTAAAGCGTCAATTAATCCTGCATTCTGATCCGCATCGTTATCGATAAGCGTTTGAACGGCAGTACTAAAATCACCAATTTGTTTTACTTTTAATAATCCCATATTTATATTTGTTATATTTAGGCCTAAAGAGACGTTAGTGTCTCCTCATTCTTATTTATCTAGAAGTTTACCTGTAATTACCAGATCTTGGACTAATAAGGTAATATTTTTAAAATAAAAAAGAGAGCCGAAGCTCTCTTTAAAAATTTGTTAAATTAAATTAATTTATACATCATTAGATGACGCATCATAAACAATATCAATATCGTCGTCCGTTTCTAATTCATAAGTAGCGATAGATCCCATCCAGTATAGAGTGTCTCCTGCTGCAATATCAGCAACTGATTTTGCAGTGGTTCCTCCGTCTGCGGAGAAATAAGCTGCTTCATCTTTAGCGCCATTGCCTAAATTAATTTGTAAGCCATTTACTTTTACTATAACTGCGCCATCACTAAATGGAGTATAAGTTATTGTAAGTCCTGTAGTGTCTTCGTCACTTGACGTAGCACTTGGAGTTTTATTGTAATCTACTCTAGTGCTTATACCTGTTTCAGCAACACCGACAGTACCTTCTTCATCTTCAATCATTACAAGAAGTGCGGGAGTACCCATAGATGAAGATACAATACCGTTAGAGTTAACGAATGAACCGTTACCTGTTAACATAATATCACCACCATCCGCTCTTGTTAGTCTTAAAGTTACGTCTGAAGTAGCAGTAGCCGTTAAAGGCATTGCAGTTGCTTGTTGGAATGTTTGACCAGCAGCATCTCCAGCAACTTCTGTAATTGTAATACCACTACCTGAACCTAATGTTAAAACTAATTTAGGGTATTGTGTATTGTTATTACCACTTGTATTTGTTTCAGTAGAAGCTGTAATATCTACGCTAGCTGCATTACAAGCTGTATTAATATCTGTTACCATTTGTGTTGCAGATACTGTATTATATGAACCAACTCCAGGGAATGTACCATCTGAAGTTTGGAAAGATACACTAGCAGTATTATTACCATCTGAAATTGTAATCTCAGGATATACGTTATTGGCACCACTATCTACAGATGTTACTAATACAATATCACCGTTAGCCGGGTTTAAACCTCCATCATAAGATTTTAAAACTGTTGTAGATGCTACTTCAGATGCTGTAACAAAATGTGTTGCAGTACCGCCGTTAATATCAGATACAATCTCTGATGTTGTTCTTGCGCCATTCACTGAAGTTACACCGTTAACTACTAATGTATCACCAGCTGCAGTAGCAGAGTTGACAGCGCTAGCTGTAATAACCGTAGGGACCGCATCTTTAAATTGAAAATATAATTTATCAGAACCTAATGATGAATTTGTAGTAATTGTACCAGGGGTTACAGTTGAAGCATAGTAGAATTCACCTTTAGAACCTGTTAAAAGTTCTGGCTTAGCGAAATCATCTATAATAGTATTAAATGGTTTTAAATAAGCAATTGTATTACCATAAGATAATGAAGTCAAATAACCTAATTTAAAATCAGAAGCTCCGGATGCACCAAATGGGATTAAATCACCACTAGCATCGATAGAAACTATTTGACTTTCAGAAACTGCAGTTTGAGCAGAATCAAATTCAATTCTATATCTTTCATCTTCCTCTTGAATAGCAAATCTAGATTGAATTAAATCTACTGCTATTTTATCACCAAAGAAAGCAGAAGCATCTTCACCTGCGATTAATGGTTTGCCTGAATCAGATACTTCAAAGAAAGCAACCTCAGCAACACCAGCAGTTCCTAATGAATTTGATTTATAGTTCTTATATGAAAATGCATCGACGTCTTTAGCTTTAAATGAAATAGTAGTCTCAGACTTCGAAGATATACTTACAATTTGTAAACATACTGTACCAAAAGCAGTTGTAACCCAGTCTCCAGTTTTAATATCTAATCCTGAATAAGCTCTTGTACCAGCAGATCTAGTCTCACTAGAACCGATGTCTTGTGTATCAATTTGATTTACTGTTAAATCATATTCTATAGGTATGTTCGTACCACTTGGTCCTAAACCAGTGGAATCGTCAAATGCATATCTAGATGCTACTGCTGAAGCATCTAAAGTTCCTTTTAGGAATAGAATCGGATTGTCTATATTATACTCTGCCATTTATACTTTTTGTCTATTTAAAGGGTGGCCGAAGCCACCCTATTGTTTTAATTATACTTTTAGAATGTTATTACCAAGTAAGCATGCGGCAATTTAGATGGGTTTCCAAAACCACCCGAAACTGCGTTACCATAAGATAATGCTTGTTGGTCAACATCAACTGTGATGTTGTAGTTTTGAGCTCCGGAGAATATAGCACCTCCCCATTGTCCAGCGTTACCAGACGCACCATCTGTAGTTGCTTGTTCCGTAAATGCACCAATACCTACTTCGTATTGAACTTGTTTCTGATCTCTATCGAAATGTACTACAGTATAGTTTGCTGTAGCTGGATTCCATCCGTAACCTACGATTGATACAGGTGGATTAGTTTCACCAAAGTTAAGCGTAGCTGTATGGTTAAGTGCACCACCGCCGGCAACTTGAGAAACAATTGATGCACCTGCAGTTGTAAATCCAGTAGCAGTTACAAAAGCTGTATCAGCTGTTACTAAGTTTTCATTTACATCATATTCTAATCTTAGTAAGTACTTGGTTGCGCCGCCACCGCCGCCACCTGCGCCAGTATCACCTTTTTGACCTTGTGGTCCAGATGGACCGGTCGGACCTACTAAACCTTGTGGACCGTCAGGACCGTCAGGACCTTCAGCACCAGTTGAACCTTTAGAACCTTGACCACCTATATTACCTTGAGGACCTTGACCACCTTGTGGACCAACATCTCCTTTAGCACCTTGTGGACCAACACCACCTTGTGGACCTTGAGGACCTTCATCGCCTTGAGCGCCTTGAGCACCTTTTTGACCGTCAGGACCGACAGGACCTAGTGAACCAACATCTCCTTTAGCACCTTGATTACCTTGAGAACCTTGTGGACCTTGTGGACCTTCATCACCTTGAGTACCTTGAGCACCTTTATCACCTTGTGTACCAGTATCTCCTTTAAGACCTGTATTACCTGTTGGACCTTGATTACCTTGAGCACCTTGTGGACCTTGTGGACCTTGGATTGAACCACCGTCTATCCATGCACTTCCATTCCAGATATGCATTGAATCATCAGCTTGTACAATATAAGCGTCACCTTGTGTATTACCGCCGGCAGGTAAGGCTCCAACAACTGGTACGTTACCTATAAGTGTAATACCTGGGCCTACGCCACCTTGATTACCTTGAGGACCTTGACCACCTTGTGGACCAACATCTCCTTTAGCACCTTGAGGACCTTGACCACCTTGTGGACCTTGTGGACCTTCAGCACCTTGAGGACCTTCAGCACCTTTTTGACCTTGTGGACCTTCATCTCCTTTAGAACCTTGTGTACCAGCATCTCCTTTAAGACCTGTATTACCAACTTCACCTTTAAGACCGGCATCACCTTGAGCACCTTTATCACCTTGTGTACCTGCACCAGTTTCACCTTTAAGACCGGCATCACCTTGAGCACCTTTATCACCTTGTGTACCAGTTGCTCCTTTAGCACCAACTAAAGAGTTTAGCCATGTTGCTTCATCAGCAGGGTTACCCATTGAGTTAGCATAAACTTCATAAGCAGAATCACCTTCGTCACCTTTATCACCTTGTGCACCAGTATCACCTTTAAGACCGGCATCACCTTGAGCACCTTTATCACCAGCACCACCAGCATCACCTTGAGCACCTTTATCACCCTGTGTACCTGCACCAGTTTCACCTTTATCACCTGGATTACCTTGTGGTCCAGCTACTTGTGACGCAGCACCTTCTTCACCTTTTTGACCAGGCTCACCTTTTGTACCAGCACCTGAATTACCATCAGCACCTTTTTGACCTTGTGGACCAACATCACCTTTATCACCTGGATTACCTTGTGTACCTGCACCAACTTCACCTTTTTGACCTTGTGGACCTACAGGACCAACGCCACCTTGTGGACCAGCTACACCTTGAATACCTTGTGGACCAGCATCACCATTTGAACCATTTGAACCAGGTTCACCTTTACCACCAGTAGTACCTTCTTCACCTTTATCACCATTTGAACCAGCTTCACCTTTTTGACCAGCATCTCCTTTAAGACCTGTATTACCTGTACCACCTTGAGCACCTTGAGCACCTTGTGCACCTTGAGCACCTTGTGGACCTTCAGCTCCTTTATCACCAGCTTCACCAACTTCACCTTTATCACCAGTTGCACCTTTTAAACCAGTATCACCAGTATCACCAGGTTCACCTTTACCACCAGCACCACCAGCATCACCAGGTTCACCTTTATCACCAGCACCACCAGCACCACCAGCTTCACCTTTTAAACCAGTATCACCAGTATCACCAGTATCACCTTTTGGACCGGCTACTTGTGAATCAGCACCTTTTTCACCTTGAGCTCCTTTATCACCTTGTGTACCAACTTCACCTTTATCACCTTGTGTTCCACCAGAACCTGTTGGACCAGCATCACCTTTTTCACCAACCATAGAAGCTAACCAATCTGCCTCACTTAAATAGTTTGTGTTTCCATAAGTATTAACCCAGTTTTGCATGTATGCTTGGTATGCAGATAAACCAGTATTACCTAAACCACCAGTTGAACCTTTAGCACCTTGTGTACCAACTTCACCTTTACTTCCAGCCTCTCCATCAGCACCTACTAAGTAAATAGTAAATGAATTGTTAGTAAGACCTCCTTGGAATGATGTAGGCTCTTTAACTATTAATTCGCCGTTAGCAGCATTGTAACTTTGAATTTGACTTATTTGCCAGTTAGCAATATTATATTGAATTCTTATATTCTGTCCTGCTACTAAAGATAAACCTGAGTCAACAACTAATGCACCTTGTCCTACACTAGGAATTGTAAATGAAGATGATGAAGTAGTATTATATCTGTCTCCATTTAATCCAGCTTCACCTTTATCACCAGTTGAACCTTGTGAACCAACTAAAGAGTTTAACCAATCAGTTGGGTTAAGTGGGTTTGGACCTCCGTTAGTGTTAGTATAAACTTCATAAGCTGAATCACCTTCGTCACCTTTTTCACCTGTAATACTATCACCCTTTGGACCGATTAAAGAGTTTAACCAATCAGTTTCGTTATATGGGTTAGACATTGAATTAGCGTAAACTTCATAAGCTGTTTCACCTTCGTCACCTTTTTCACCAGTATCTCCTTTGATACCTTGAATACCTTGATCTCCTTTATCACCAATCTCTCCTTTCTCTCCTTTATCACCAACTTCACCTTTTTGACCTGGTGCAATATCGATAGTTAATTCACCATCAGTTGCATTTTGACCAGTAATAGAGGTAACAGAAGTTCCTGTAAAAGTTAATTCTCTAACACCATCAACACCACCTAAGTGAGTTGGAGTTGTAATTTGAATACCTTGTGAAAGTAAACCTTGATAAGACTCAGTAAATATACCGAAAGAATCTCCAGCTACCCATTCGAATGGTAGGTCGGCTGAAGTAGAATTACCTTCGTAAATAAGTCCTAATTGAATAGCATCTTCTAAACCATTATCATCTGCATCACCGTCAGTATTAACTCTTACATAGTTACTAATTCTATATAGTACATATTCAGAAGTATTATTGACATTTGTAAAGAAGATTGAGTTTGTTAATCCATCAACACCAATTCTATCTGCTAATACAGATTCTAGCCATTGGTTTTTAAATCCTTTATCATCTTGATTAGAAATCTTAACCATCGTTACAGATGAAGGTGTAGCTGAGTTGAAAACCATCTCACCAGCACCTGGCATTGTAGAAGCGTAATTATCTAATGCTTTAATTTTATATACCGTAGAAGGTACTGTAAATCTAGATGCAACGATTTCACCAATTTGGTCACCGGCATCATATACATTACCAACCTTTAGTTTAGGAAGTATAATAGTTTGAGCAGTTTGAGTTATATAAATTCTTACATAAAGCTCTCCTTGAATACCTGCTGGTGAAAAGTTCAATGCAGCAGATTCAATTGCGTCAATTTCTATTGAAATTTGATTAGCAAGATCTCCAGTACCTGATATTAGGTTTGAAGCACTAATGCTTTGCGTTTTAAAAACAACGTTATCGCTGTTAATATATTCTACCATAACATTATTCTGTAATGCTACAGGTAAAGGGTTACCTACATAGTTCTTATGTAATGTAATTTTTGCGCTCGTTGCTTGTCCTCTAATGATGTTTATCATTGAAGGTAGAACGGCAAACAAATTTTGACTAGTCACGTTTGGCATAATTAGTTTTTGTATTTTTCTGTTTTATTATATATCAAGGTAAATTTACTAACAATCTGTCTAAAACGTATAATCTTTACGTAGAAGACTAAATATACAATAGTTTATTACAGCCATCGCATGATTTTCTACCTCTGTCTCTTTTTCGAGGTTTACTTTAATAAGTATTTTACCTGATTTTTTGCTAGCTATTTCTTCTAATCTAGCGAAATATGTATCTTCATCCCACTTCTCCGTTTTGATATGTTGCATCTTAAAATCTTTCCAATGCATTTTAAATGTTTTAGTAGGTTTTGTAAAGTAATAAATGTGTAAATCATCATTGGCAGTTCTAATAAAAACAAAACCATCACTTAAGAAATACTTTCTATCTCCTATGTAACTATATTTAATAGCATCTTCTATTTCTCTCCATGATTCTCTACACCTACTATGCAAGTCTTCAAATTTATCTATAGCATCTTCAACTAGTTTATCTAATATAGCATTAGTTTCTAATTCTTCTTCTGTAGTAAAGACTAGTTCTAGGTCTTCCCATTGTAATCCCATGACTTCATATTCATGTGGCTTAACTCTGGTTACTTGTTGGGCATCATATCTATATAGATAATCTAAAGTATCATCTACTTCTAATAATACTTTTTGTAAACCTCCTAGGAGTAATGTTTTTTGCAAGTGCTTAACCCTTGCCATCATCTTCAAAGTCTTATATTCCAGATCCATCGGACCCTCATCTATCCAAACTGGTATTTTATACTTACTCATGATATATGTATTTCGCTATCATTTTAGTAAATACTAGATCTTAGTTTAAAAATATTTTGTGTAATTTAGTAGTAAGTGTAAAGCGACTGCCTCAGCACCTTTAAAAGATTTCCTAGATCTATATTCTTTAGGTATATCTTTTTCTGTTGGTTTATGGAAATAACTGCGTTGGTGTAGTATGCGATATTCGTTACCTCCAAATACTGTAACGTCTTGCCATATTTTTATACGATTGGCATATCTAGGATCTATAGTCCTTAATTCTTCAACGCTGTGTTGTATCAATTTTAAATGTTTTTATCTATTACCGGCTTAGTTTCTTTTTTAATCTCGTCAAAAGACTCAACTGTTGTTAAGCCCCATTGTAAGATAAACCAACTCATTTCTTTTTCAGCTAACTTTTTAGTTATGCCTAATTTTTTTGTAATGATAGCAATACCTTCTGTCATAAAAGTCTTTTCAGAATCTCTTGAAGTTTTATACTTCATATACCATTCTGGATCTCCTTTAACATCAGCGTATGTTTTACCATGTGGCTTGAGTTGTAAATTAACTAGCTCGATAAAAACATCTTTTTGTGTGTTTCTTTTACCTGCCATTATTTCTTTGGTTTAATGATTTCGTCTATGATACCATACTTGATTGCTTCTTTCGCGTTTAACCAGAAGTCTCTAGTGGCATCTTCTTTTACTTGTTTAGCAGTCTTACCGCAGTAAGATCCTAACAATACAAAAAGTTCATCATTAATCTTTTGCCATTCCTTCCAATCCACTTCTGCGTCTTGTATGTTACCACTAAATCCACCAGAAGACTGGTGAAGCATTGTAGTTGAATGTCTTAATGAAGATCTTTTGCCTTTCGTTCCAGCTCCTAAAAGTACTGAACCCATAGAAGCGGCCATTCCTGTGTTTACTGTTTTAATATCACATGGAATGTATTCCATCACATCCACCATAGATAGCCCAGATTTAACCGAACCTCCTGGTGAATCGATATGCATAGTAATGTCTCCAGCTCCAGTAGAGGATAGGAACATTAGCTGTGCTTGTACAATAGTAGACATATTATCATTTACAGGTCCTGCAACCCATAATAATCTATCTACCATTAATCTTGAAAATATATCCATTTGCGTCATGCGCATTTCTCTCTCTTCAAGAATATAAGGTGTTAACGAAGCCTGTTTATTATATAAGTCTAAATTATTAGAACTTATATTGTGTTCAGATTTTGCAAACCTTTCAAACTCTTTTTCTTTTGGGAAATAATTCATATTTGTTTATTCATTTGTTTGATGAGGTCACATGTTTCGTATTCCTCTATTCTTAAAAAATATTCCATTGCTTTTTTCAGACACTTTATATAACCCTCTTTTGGCAGGTCCATCTGATACTCAACTCCTTCGTCATCAACTAGGATAGCTAATAACTCTTCTTTAGATCCTTTTCCTTCTATTCTTTCTAATACAAATTCTACTATTCGTCTGTAGAAAATATCATACTTAGACATTAGTACTTTATCTATATCTTCCCTTAAAACTTTATTAGGGTCGATGTGTATCTTAGGTACCTTGCTCATTAGATAACAAAGTATTTGTCAAGAAGTTTTTTATACCCTGCTTTATCTAGGGATGTTGTTCTATCTTCGTTAATACTTTCATAAATTTCTTTGCAATAAGCTTTTGCATTTTCTGTTAAGAAAACTTTCTCACCATCATAGTCAATAAAAGCTTCTTTAATAACAAACGTGTGTTCTTTCTCTGGGTCAATCTTTTCTATCTTAATAGAATCTGCTAAACTAAAATGCCTTTCATAGAAATGTAGGTTATCAGTAAAGTGATAATAGTCACCTAATTCTAGATCTGGATAAGTTTCCATTAGTTTAATATGTACAGATTGCAACAAGAATGAAAAGAAAGGTGCATCAAATGTAAGACCATAGAATATATCATTAGATCTCATTTGAACTTTCATATTTAGTTTGTTATCTCTAATAAAGAAATTAGCGTACATTGTACAGACAAAATCTTTATTACCTTCGAACTGAAACTTAGGTTGATTAAAGAACATAATAGCCTGCCTGCTATTCTTATCAGCAACAAGCGAATCAATAACCCAACCAAATTGTTCTTTGTTAAAAATTAAAGAACCATAGTTAGAATTAATTTCATTTGTACCTGGGTTAGTTAGTGTACCCCAAAAGTTAGAGAATGAACCAATAAAGTCTACGTCTCTATCTTGGTCTAAATACCATGCTAATTCACCTGCTAAATATTTCCAATTAAACTTTCTTTTATCAAAGTTTGCGATTGGTTCTTTAGGATCTATAACGAAGTTTGAAAGAATCGACTCTTTAACTTTTAGACCTCTTGGATCTGCAGATTGATTCTGTCCTTCGATATGATTAATAATGTTAATGAAAGTGTTTGAAAAACTCATGTTGTATATTTTAAATAACTATAGTAGTTATATGAATAAATGCAAAAAGGTTTACTTACAAATAAGCTTATTCTCTTTCTTGTCTTTAGATATTGTGTAAGTTTGTCCTTCTTTTAAACAACCATCTAACATTGCATCTGCTGCAACATCTTCAACGTATTTTTGAATAGCTCTTTTAATTGGTCTTGCACCGTATGCTTGATCGTAACCTTCTTTTGCTAAAAACTCTTTTGCGTTCTTATTAAATTTAAAAGTATAACCTTGTCTACCCATTCTAGCAATAAACTTATTAAGCTCAATATCTACAATTTTAATTATATCTCCAGCTTGAAGTTGATCGAATAAAACAATATCGGATAATCTGTTTAAGAATTCTGGGCTAAATTTATTCTTAAGCTCTTTCTTAATAATACCATCCATCTTAGCTTGTTCTCCTAACATTGAAGATGAGGTAGAGAATCCAATACCAGTTCCAAAGTCTGCAAGCTTTCTTGCACCAACATTAGATGTCATTACTATTATGGTATTAGTGAAGTCTACCACCCTACCATTAGAATCTGTTAATCTACCTTCGTCAAGAACTTGGAGTAAAGTATTAAAAATATCTGGGTGTGCTTTTTCAATCTCATCGAATAAGACTACCGAATAAGGTTTACGTCTTACTGCTTCAGTTAATTGACCACCATCATCATGGCCTACATATCCCGGAGGAGCTCCAATCAATCTAGATACATTAAACTTTTCTTGATACTCTGACATGTCAATTCTAATCATTGCATCAGTATCGCCAAACATATATTCTGAAAGTGCCTTAACAGTTTCTGTTTTACCAACTCCAGTTGGACCTAAAAACATGAATGAACCAGTAGGTTGCTTTGAAGATGCAACTCCAGTTCTAGATCTTTTAATTACTTTTGCTAAAGACTCTACAGCGCGATCTTGTCCTATGATAGATTCTTTAATATAATCAGCCATACCTTTAATCATCTTCATGTCATCGGCGCCTAAACGCGTGACAGGAATACCTGTTTGCATAGATACAGTTTCGCAAATATCATCAATAGTAACTTGTCTCTTTTTAGTCTTTAGACCAGCTTCCCATTTTTGAGTCTCGTCTAGTACTTTAGCTTCTAAAGATATTTGTTCATCTCTAAGTGCAGCAGCAACTTCATAATCTTGTTTCTCTACTGCAGCCTTCTTTTTATCTTTAGTTAACTCACATTCTTTTTCAAGTGTCTTAATCTTAGCCGGAACTTTAACCTCTAGTAAATGCGTTCTCGCCCCTGCTTCATCTAGTAAGTCAATAGCTTTGTCCGGTAATTCTCTTGATTTAATATATCTTTCTGACATTCTTACACAGGCTTCAATTGCTTCTGCAGAATATTCTACTGAATGGTGCTCTTCATACTTATGTTTAATTCTTGTAAGTATTTCAATCGACTCTTCTAATGTTGGTGCATCTATAAACACCTCTTGGAATCGTCTGGTTAAAGCTCCATCATCTTCTATATTCTCTCTATATTCATCAAGTGTAGTTGCACCAATACATTGTACGGAACCTCTGGCCAATGCTGGCTTTAGAATATTTGAAGCATCAAGTGCTCCACTAACTCCACCAGCTCCAACGATAGTATGTAATTCATCAATAAAGACAATTACATCATCTGCCATCTTAAGCTCTTCTACAATGTTCTTCATTCTCTCTTCAAATTCACCACGATACTTTGTACCAGCAACGATGGTTGTCATGTTTAAAGAAATTACTCTTTTGTTAAGTAGAACTCTAGCAACTTTTTTACTAACAATCCTTTGTGCTATAGCTTCAACAATAGCAGTCTTACCTACACCTGGATCTCCAAGTATAATAGGATTATTCTTTTTACGTCTTGCAAGGATCTGGCAAATTCTATAGATCTCACGATCTCTTCCGATAATAGGGTCAAGCTTTCCTTCATGTGCTGCTTTAGTTAAATCTTCACCAAACTCATCTAAGAATGGTGTTGCTTTTTTCTTTGCTGGAAATCTTTTACCTTTTTCGCTATCGTATCCGTCTGCTATTGGCATATTCTTATTGTTTTATTAATACAACTATTATATAGTAATTTGGTTAATTGTTTATTAGTTTGCAATGTTATCTGCTGCATATACTCCAGGTAATAAATCTGGTTTATATCTACATCTAAATCCAAACCCACTAACATAGCCTACAGCTGCTTTAACTAGCTTGTTAGATTTTTTAGCTGGATCTATATTATAGTCTAAATCAATTGTATCTATCTCAATGCCATGCTCGCGTAGATACAAAGCTACCTCAACAGATTTTTCACATTCTTTCCACAGCCTAGTCCACATATCTTTTATTTCAGGCATAACCTCTTTTTTATAGATAACATGACATCCTGTAGAAGATACATGAAAGACTAAAGTTGTGGCATAAGTAGTCTTGCCATTTCTAGTTTGAGAGTCACAGCCCATGTACATTTTGACATTATAGTATTTATGATCTTCTAAATATTTTTTAACGTATGGTGCTAATTCAAATTGTGGAGCGCCTGATAGTTTTTTAAACTTCATGTATTCTTATATTAATATATTACTATTCAAACCAATAAAACATTGCTAAGATAATAAGCTTATCTAATATCCAAAGTCCTATGAGTATTGATAACTTTTTGTCTATGTCAAATTTATCTTTCATGTTTAATAGTCGTAATCATCGTCTATATAATCTGGAGTAGTCTTAGGTAATGAAATAGAATCCCATTCATTATTATCGTGATCTACATCTGGTTCGTCTTTAGGATCTGGCATTAGTTTGATAGTTTTGCTTTAATTGTTGGGTGGTATTGATAACCTAAAAGAACAAAGTCTTCCCATATAATTTTATCTAAATCTCTTTTCATTGCTGCCTTAAAATTAATATTTGATTTAATTGCAACATCTGGTAAAGTATAAGGTTCTCTCTTTGTTTGTTCGATCGCTTGCTCTACATGATTCTTATATAAATGTACATCTCCAAAGTTTCCAATTAGTTCATCTGGAATTAAGTCACATTCTTTTGCAATCATCATAAGCAATAGGCCATACGATGCAATGTTAAACGGAAGACCTAAGAATGTATCTACTGATCTTTGGTTCCACATTAGTGAAAGATACTTGCCATCTCTAACATAGCACTGAAAGCCATAGTGGCATGGTGGTAAAACCATTTTATCTAGCTCTCCTACATTCCATGCATTAACCATGTGTCTTCTAGAATCTGGATTTTCTTTTATGCCATCAATAAGTTTCTGAATCTGGTCAACATAAACCGGTTCTACATTACTATCATAATTAAACCAGCCTCTCCATTGTTTACCATAAACTGGTCCTAGTTCTCCCCAGTCTTTATCTTGACCTCTTTTAACCTCTTCAATAAATTGTTTTTTATCTGCAACATCACCACCTTTTTCATAATGTGTTTCTACAGATTTTCTATATGCCGCGTAAGCATCACCATCCCATATATGACAATTATGATCTAATAAGAATTTAATGTGAGTATCGCCTTTTAAAAACCAAAGTAGTTCTGTGATTAAAGTTTTCCATGCCATCTTCTTTGTGGTTAGCAGAGGAAAACCATCTTTCATATTATGGCGGATTTGTCTACCGAATACAGAATAAGTTCCGGTGCCAGTTCGATCATCTTTTGATACACCTTTATGTAAGATGTCATTTAATAGATCTTGGTATTGTTTATCTAGATTGTTCATATTAACAGATTGCGCATTCTTCAGAAGGCATTAGGTAAATCATTAGTGCTGCAAAAAGAATTGCAATAATAGTAACGATTATTCTGACTGGCTTAGATTGTTTATCTTTCCATGTCTTTATTTTCATACCCCATTTATGAGCTAGGTTACCAGCCCAATCGTACATTCTACCTACCCAATCAAATGGTGGTGCTTTAAGAAGGGTTGCCATGGCTATAATTAATCCGGTTGTAGTTTCACCCATAAAGAGTAATAACGCAGATGCAGCTAAAAAGTAATATCCGATAAATTGTTTTAAATGCTTTCTCATTTTGCTGATTTATTATAGACAACTAAAGTATCTATCGCCCCTATCACAGAGGAATGTTACAACATCACC